>OGCM01000146.1_pt1 | contig 123088 bp, 130 predicted proteins | sample 1570151 | NCBI WGS metagenome assembly OGCM01 (sample SAMEA4370582, study PRJEB24528) | human gut metagenome
TCAATGGAATTCGTTTTTCGTACCTCTATCTTTTTTTATGTTTTTATGAATACTCGATACATTTCCGTTATACAATTTAAAAATTTAATTTCCACACTCAATACTGATCTGATTAAACTGATCCAGAAGATCATCAACAACTAATTTTGCTTTCTCTTCTCCAGCTTTATCAAGTACCGCATGTCCCTGATGCATCATAAGAATACGATTTCCATATTCTACGGCATAACGCAGGTTATGTGTAACCATGATCGTTGTCAGTTTCTTTTCTTTGACAACTTTTCCTGTCAACTCCATGATCAGTTCTGCTGTCTTTGGATCAAGTGCAGCAGTATGTTCATCCAGAATTAAGATCTCAATTGGTGCCATCGTTGTCATAAGAAGTGCCATTGCCTGTCTCTGTCCTCCTGATAAGGAACCTACTTTGCTTCCCATCATGTCTTCCAGTCCAAGTCCTAATTGGCTTAATAATTCTCTGTAATAGTCAACTCTCTTCTTATTTGTACCAAATCCAAGTCCAAATTTCTTTCCTTTATTGTCTGCAAGAGACATATTTTCAAGGATTGTCATAGATGGGCAGGTTCCCATTGCTGGATTTTGATAAACACGTCCGATCTTTCTCTGTCTGATATACTCTTTTTGATGAGAAATATCTTCTCCATTTAAAATAATATTTCCTGCTTCCGCTTCTAAGCTTCCGCAGATCAGATTTAACATGGATGTCTTTCCTGAACCATTACTTCCGATCACGGAAATGAAATCTCCGTCATCTACCGTCAGATTGAAGTCTTTGAACAGGCAGACTTCATTGACTGTTCCGATATTATAATATTTGTCGATATGTTTTAATTCAATCATGCCTTTTTCACCTTCTTCTTACGGTCCATACTGATGATCAGAATGATCAGGAATAAGACTGCTGTGATCAATTTTAAGTCTGTTGCTGGTAATCCTACTTCGATCGCGATTGCTACACATGCTTTGTAGATCACAGAACCGATGACAACTGCAGTTGTTGCTTTGATAAGATTTCCTTTAAATACGTTTGTTCCAATGATAACACTGGCAAGTCCGATAACGATCGTTCCAGTTCCCATAGAGATTTCAAAGAATCTCTGCTGCTGACACATAACACTTCCAGCTAATGCAACTAATCCGTTTGAGATCGCAAGTCCTACGATCTTCACAAATCCACTGTCTTTTGCAAGAGATGTTACGATTGTCTCGTTATCTCCAACGGCTCTTAACAGGTATCCTGATTTTGTTTTTAAATATAAGTCTAATAATATTTTGGCAATGATCATGATGATGAAAATAATGATCACCGTCTTATATGGTGCTAATGCTTCTGGGAAGATTCCGTTGATGAAGTCATTATCAAATACGGATTTGTAGTTAAATAATGGAACATTTGCGCTTCCGCCTACAATTCTTAAGTTTAAGGTATAAAGACCTGTCATAACGATAATTCCGGATAATAAGTCTCTGACTTTGAATTTTACATGTATGATTCCTGTGACCATTCCTGCAATTGCTCCGGCTGCTGTTGCTGCAATTAATGCAAGCAATGGGTTCTTTCCTGAGGAGAGCATGACGGTTGTCACTGCTGCTCCTAATGGAAAAGTACTGTCTACGGACAGATCCGGAAAGTCTAATATTTTGTATGTGATATATACGCCAAGCGCCATGATCGCATAGATAAATCCCTGCTCAAATACGCCTATGATCAATTGTTCCATAATATTTACATCTCCTGATTATTTTTCTGGTGCGCTGATCTTGTCAAATGTCTGTTTTGCCTGTTTCTGCACATCTTTGCTGATTGTCATGTTAATCTTCTTAGCTGCTGCTGTATTAATGATGACATCTCCATTGTTAAATGTTTCGAATTTCATATCTTTTGCTTTTTCTTCGCCTTTTAAGATTTTAGCTGCCATCTTACCTGTCTGTTTTCCTAATTTTACGAAGTCAATTCCGACACAAGCTACACATCCTAATTTTACCTGTTCTACTTCAGATCCGAAAACTGGAATATTTAATTTGTTTGCTTTCTGAAGGTATGTCTGCATGTTGCTGACTACTAAATTGTCTGTTAAGTTTGTGATGCAGTCTACTTTCTTCAGTAAACTGTCTGCTGCCATTGGCATATCTGCGGAAGCTGTGATTCCCTGTGTGATGATCTTGAATCCATATTTATCAGCTACTTTTTCATAAGCTTCGATTCCTGCTTTGGAGTTTGCTTCGTTTGTGCTGTAGAAGATTCCGACATTCTTTGCTTTTGGCATCATCTGACGAATCAGTTTTAACTGTTTATCTGCAAGTACAAGATCGGAAGTTCCTGTGATATTTCCAACATTCTTTCCTTCTTTATCTACAAATCCTGCAGCTTTTGGTGATGTAACAGCTGTATAAACAACTGGGATATCACTGTCTTTTGTTGCATTGTATGCACTCTGTGCACTTGGTGTTGCAATCGCACAAATCATATCTAATTTCTTTGATGCAAAGTTTGATGCGATCTGGTTATCTGTGGCTGTATCTGCCTGTGAGTTTTTGTATGTAATCTTTAAGTTTTCTCCTTCTTTGATACCTTCAGATTCTAAACCTTTTAAAAATCCTTTGCGGCAGTTATCAAGAGAACCATGTTCTGCAAACTGGATGATTCCTAAGTTATATGTTTTAGACGAACTGTCATCTTTCTTGCTTCCACATCCAACCATTAATGACATTGCCATAACTGCTGTTAATCCTGCTGCTAATACTTTTTTCATTGTTCTCATAATTTCTTCTCCTTTTTATTTAAGTTGTACGTTTCTTCAAATAGAAAAAAAGAAAAGCCCCAAGCAAATATGCTTGAGGCGAATTATCCGCGGTACCACTCAAATTGACACTAGGTGTGTCCACTTAAATCATATACTATCATATATGCCCACTCTGGTAACGGGTCGGGTGCCCGGCGATTCCTACTTGTTACTTTCAAAATCACCCTCGAAAGTCCATTCACCAGGGAAATCATACTGCAATCTCACCACCTGCAGCTCTCTTTGAATCATTCTAATCCTGCTTACTACTCTTTCTCAACGGTTTCTTTTCTATTTGTTTAAAATCATAATACTTTTATCTTTCCTTGTCAAGCATTATTTGTAAAAAGAATGTCCTTGATAGGTAAACAATCTGGTAAGTGCCTCATCAAACCATGAAACATTTTTGGGATTTGCCATTGTTTTTTCTACGAAATACAAAGCTCCTTCGGAATAGTCGATTCCATCTTCTAATGCTTTTTTTACGCTTCTTTTCGTACTCTTTGTGATACGAACAGATTCATATCTTCCATCTGCTGTCGGTGAAAACTGGACTTTTCCATAGGCTCTTTGAAACACAACGGATTCAATTGAATTTGGAAATTCTTTACTTCTTACACGGTTTAAAATTACATTTGCTACAAGTATCTTGCTTTTTTCATCTTTATCGGTTGCTTCTGCTTCCACGATCCTCTCAAGAACCGATCGTTCTCTTTGGGTGACTACATGCTTTGTTTTTGGAATATAGACGGGTTTGTCTTTAATCTGTTGTTCTAAATTGACTTTCGTCATAAGCTGTGCCTGCATAAGGTACGCTCTTTGTTCTTCCAAAAGTCTTGTCTGCACCACTTGTTCTACTTTGGCATTGGTTTGGGCTGGTAATCTTAGGAATTCTCCTGCGAAGACATTTTGTCCAAATCTGCAGATGCCGATGGAACATAGGATGACTGCGATTTCTATTTTCTTCTTCAATGTCACATACTCTCCTTTAAGAAAGAGTATATGCAGTTATTTTTAGATTATTCATAGAAGTTTCATTGCCTTAGTGTGTTGCAATTGATTTTGTTTTATCAATTATCTTATCATTTGAATCTGCAAATGGCAAGGTATTGATCATCAAACCAAAACCTTGATCCACTTATCCTTCTTCACATACAGATACGTTGGTATACACTTAAACAACTGATCTGAATTCAGCAATAACACAACCATCGGTACTGGCAATTTCCATACAAATGCCCCTAAAAATGAAAGCGGCATCACGATCGCCCAGGTTGAGATCAGATTCAGATACATCATATATTTTACGTCGCCACCGCCTTTGATAATACCAATTCCTGTTGGCATCTGGTATGACATACCAACCATCACGATGGATAAAATGATCAGAATCTGGTCTGCCATTTGATATGCATTTTGTGTCAGATCATAGAGAGATAACAATGGAATCCTTAAGAAAAACAGGCTGAATCCAAGAACGCTTCCTATGATCAGATAAATAACTTGCAGTGTTTTACTGTATTCTTTTACTTTTGTAGTTCCTTTGCCTTCCCCGATCGTTGTTCCGATCAATACAGCAGATGCTGAGGCTTCTCCGATGGTTATAACTTTCAAGTACTGAAACATCGTCGTAGAAACAGAATTGGCTGCAATCGCATCTGCGGATAAGCGGCCTAAGATTCCTGTTTGAATTGGTGTCGCAAGTGCCCATAACGTATTTGATAAAAAGGATGGCCACAAAATCTTGAAAAAGCGTGAAAATGCTTCTTTTGTAAAGTGGAGGAAATCTTTACAGAATAATTTCAATTTATGATCCGCAAAGAAAATAGCAAAAACACCATTTTGCTGATAAATTAATTATATCAGAAAAATGATGTTTTCATCCACTTGATTAAAAATTATTGTATTTCATTTTCTCTGCCATCACTCACAAAAATTTCATTTTTAGCAGCTCTTTGATAGTTTCTCTTTAACATTTCAACATGTGATAAAAATGCCGGATCATCAAAATATTTTGCTTGTTTTGGACATTTTTTTACACATGCCTGACATTTGATACAAATTCCATCAATTTTACTTGGATCTTCTGAATTGATCGATCCCATTGGACAGACTTTCACACAAAGATCACAGTGATCACAATTACTTTTTGTCTTTGATTTTGCCTTTAAGAATTTCGCTGGTTTGCCATCAATTCCAAGTGGGGTATAATATGGCGGGATTGGCTCAATTCCTTTTACATGAACTGGTTTCGGAATTTCTCCCAATGTTTGTATCATTTCTACAATCATTACGATACGCTTGGCAAACCCTCTGATTTCTTCCTGATCTGACTTATCTGGGCGCATCGTTGCTAATTGATCTGTAAAAGCATGCTGTGCTACGAACGCTCCTGCTGCAATCGTATGAAAATGATTGTTTTCTAGTTCATTTCTTAATTCAATCAATGCATTGTCATAGTTCCTGTTCCCAAATGTAACAACTGGTACTGCAAATGCATCATTTCCTTGAAATAATCCTTGTATCATCGGAAGTACTTTGTTTGGAACTCTTCCCGCATATACAGGAGTTCCAAAGATCACTAGTTCTTCTTTTGTAAATTCATAGCTATCTTTATGAGCTTGTGGAAGTGTAAAGTCAATCTCTTTATATGAAAGATTCATATTCCTTGCAATTGTTTCTCCTATTAACTTTACGACGTTCTTTGTATTTCCTGTCGCACTAAAATACACTGTTTTAATAGATTGAATCTTCATTTTTATCCCACATATTCAACTATTTGATCAATGACATAGCTGCTTCATCTGCAATAATTGTTACATCTGGATGGAATCTTAAGATAGATCCTGGTACTTCTGGTGTTACTGGTCCATAAATACTGTCTTTTAATGCCTGCGCTTTTTCTTCTCCGCTGACAACTAATAAGATCTTCTTAGAACGCATGATCGTTCCGATTCCCATGCTGTATGCCTGTTTTGGTACATCATCTGCTGATTCGAAGAATCGTTTGTTTGCTTCGATCGTGCTTTCTTTTAAGTCTACGCAATGTGTTCCATCTTCAAAATGATCCCCTGGCTCGTTGAATCCAATATGTCCGTTTCTTCCTAATCCTAATAACTGAAGATCAACCGTTCCTAAAGACTGTACCAATGCTTCATAACGTGCTGCTTCCTCTTCACTGTTTAAGTTTGTTCCATCTGGAAGATATGTTTTTTCTGGATTGATATTTACTTTATCGAATAAATATTCATGCATGAAATAGTAATAGCTCTGTTCATTTTCTTTTGGTAATCCTTTGTACTCGTCTAAGTTTACTGTTGTAACTTCTGAGAAATCAAGATCTCCTGCTTCATATTTCTTTACTAATTCATCATATGTTCCGATTGGTGATGATCCTGTTGCAAGTCCTAACATGCAGTCTGGTTTTAATGTAACTACAGATGCAATGATGTTTGCTGCTTTTTTGCTCATTTCTTCGTATGATTTTGTTTTGATGATTCTCATGATCTTTCTCCTTTTAATGCGCGCACAGTGTCATCGTGCATGGTTTCTTTTTTCTTTTTATCGTGTTCTAAATAGTAAGAATATATAAGATCTAACATAATAAGGATTGGAAACTGTGGAGAGATAACATTTCCATGATCTAAATATTTTCTTGATGCGATCAAAACTAATTCGTCACAGATATCCTCATAGTCATCCTTATTTTTTCCCGTAATTAAAATCGTGTCTGCTCCTCGTTTTTTTGATTCTTCTAACAGATAACAAACGTCTTCACTCTCTCCACTAATACTGATCCCGATCACAAGACAACCTTCCTTTTGGAATACTGCCTGCATCCTCATCAGATCCGGATCTTGAATCGAATTGATATCTACTCCAATTCTCATAAAACGAAGGCGCATTTCTCTCGCTGCAAGTCCGGAACTTCCTTTCCCACATACGAACACTCTCTTTGCCTGTCCTAATTTCTCACAGATTCTTACGATCTGCGCTTCGTCCATCAGGCTGTATGTCTTATTTAACAACTCCTGATACATATTTAACACTGTTCTTGTATGTCCCGTGAGTTCTTTATTTTTCTCTTCAAATGATTCCTCATATTGATAAATAAATTCTCGATAGCCTCGAAATCCACATTTTTTTGCAAATCTTGATAACGAAGCTTCTGAAACAAACAAGTGTTTTGCAATCTCTTTTGCTGAAAAGTCCATTTTTTCTTCATTTTTCATAAAGAAATCCGCAATATTTTTTTCCAGAGCTGTAAAATTTTCATAATTTGATTCAATGACCGGTATGACCGATTTTACATAATAATCCATACATGATCCTTTTAAAAATGCTTTTATTTGATGGCATTTGCAAATGATTTTGTGATAAGCTGTGGTCTTGTGATTGCTGAACCTACAACTGCACAAAACGCTCCTAATTCTAAGACTCTCTTTAATTTCTCTGGTGTATTGATATTTCCTTCTGCGATCACTGGATGTTTTACTTTGGAAAGGATCGTTCTTAAGATTTCAAAATCATTTTCATCAATCTTAAGGTTGCTGCTTTGTTTTGTATATCCAACCATTGTTGTTCCGATAAAATCAAATCCTAATTCATCTGCATGAAGTGCTTCTTCGATTGTAGAACAATCTGCCATTAGTAGTTGATCTGGATATTTTTCTTTGATTTCATGGAAGAACTCATCTAATTTCTGTCCCTTTGGTCGGCTTGAAATTGTTGCATCTAATGCTATGATCTCTGGTTTCGCTTCCATTAATTCGTCAATCTCTTTGATCGTTGGTGTAATATAAATCTCACAGTCATCGTAATTTCTCTTGATGATTCCGATCACCGGAAGATCTACCTGTGTTTTAATCTCTTTGATATCCTCTGGTGTATTTGCGCGGATTCCCGATGCTCCACCCTGTTTTGCAGCAAGTGCCATTCTTCCCATGATGAAAGAAGAATGTAATGGTTCATCTGGCAATGCCTGGCAGGATACGATCAGTTTTCCTTTTAAATTCTCAACTTTCGGATTCATTTTTAATTCCTCCCTTTCCTGCTTTCGTTATCTTTAGTATATCTGTTTTAAAATTAATTTCAAGTTTTTTTGATATTTTGAAAGTTCTTTCACGAATAGCTTGATTTATCCATTTTATCGTCATTTTTATATATATATCTGCAATTTCTTTCAAGATTTTTCTGGTTTCTGAAAGAAATACATTTGTTATAACTTCTTTTTACATATCAAAAAAAGAAGTTGTAAGATCTACTTATGATTTCTCTTACAACTTCTCTATCATTCTTATTCATAATGCTTAGCCAGACGATAAGCCGGGTTATGTCGTTGAATGGTCATCTATCTCGACTTACTGTTACCAGCAAGCTCCAGCGACCCACCTGAAAACAGATCGGGCCGATCTATCGTTTTCATCTCGGTCTTGCTTCGGATGAGGTTTACATATGCCCTGCCTGTTACCAGCCAGGCGGTAAGCTCTTACCTTACCATTTCACCCTTACCACGAATGTGGCGGTATATTTCTGTTGCACTAGCTTGAGGGTTGCCCCTACCGGACGTTATCCGGCATCCTGCCCTGTGAAGCCCGGACTTTCCTCACCGTTTCCCTTTCGTCTGAAACGGCGCGACCATTTGTCCAACTAAGCGCCAATTATTATATCATATCTTACACATCAAAGCAACTACCACCGATAAATTCTCTTAAAAGAGATGTCTTTGGAATTGCTTCGCTTGGAATATTTAAAAAATATTCTAAAAATTTTAATAATCTTTTTGCTTCCTGATACTCTGGACAATCTTTTGGAACCGCAAATAACAAAGGCTCCGCATATTGTTTTAAGACTGCGATCTCGTAGATCTGTGCTGAATTAAACATTACATCTGCTTCTTCCTGATATGGGAAAATATTGTCTTCTTCTCCCTTTCTAACAGAGTCCCATCTGGAGATCGTCTCTCTCGCATCATTTCCTCTTGTCATGGCATCTCGCACGATCCTTCGCAGTAATCTTCCGTCAGAACTTGGGATTCTATTATGTTCATCCAAGTTGATCTGATTCAATGCACTGACATAGATTCTATATTTTGCATCTTCTGGTATTTCATTCGTAAGAGTACCATTTAATCCATGAATTCCTTCCATGACCAGAACATCTTTTTCTCCAATCTTTAATTTGTGTCCGCGATATTCCCTTTTTCCTGAAATAAAGTTATAACTTGGCACATCAATCTCTTCTCCATCTAGCAATTGATTGATATGTTTTGTCAAAAGATCCACATCCAACGATGCGATCGTCTCAAAATTATAATTTCCATTTTCATCTCTTGGAGACAATTCCCTGTCTAAGAAATAATCATCCATAGAAACTGGGTGTGGTGTTAATCCAGCGATTTCAAGCTGAATAGACAATCTGTGGGAAAATGTTGTTTTCCCTGAAGATGACGGTCCTGCGATCAGGATGATTCTCTTATTCTTGCTTACAATCTCATCCGCGATATCCGCTAGCAGTTTTTCCTGCAATCCTTCTTGTAACAAGATCAGATGATTGATATTTCCATGTGTGATCTCATCATTTAAGGCACCTACCGTGTCAACACCCATCGTTTTCGTCCATTCTCTGGAACGCTGCATCACATGGAAAAGTTTTGGCTGTGGTGTAAATGGTACGATTTCCTCTGTCTGTTTCCTTTTGGGAATCTGAAGTACTACCCCATGCTGATAAGCAGACACCAAAAATGCTGGAATATATCCTGTCGATGGTGCCATATATCCATAAAAATAATTATCATATCCGTCTAACGAGTAAATATTCGTCTTTGATTCCCTGCGGAACTGAAATAATTCTTTCTTTCCCTTAAGGCCTATTCTGTCAAAATATTTTGCGGCCTGATCTGTGTCTAACGATCTTTTTGTGATCGGAAGATTCGCTTTGGCTAGCTCTTCCATACGTTTTTGAATGGATTGCGCAAAAGCATCATCTATCACACGATCTTCTAGGAAATCACAAAAAATACTATTTCCGATTGAATAATCTAATGCGATCTTTGTCGTTGCACCAGTTCCAAGCAGATCTTCGCATGCTTTCAGAAACATAAGCGTGGCAGTTCGTTTATATGCCATATACCCTGCCTGTTCTTTTAATGTTACAAAACGCACATGGCAGTCTTTTGTCATAGGAGTAAATAATTCTCTTAACTTTCCATCCATATAGGCAAGCAAAATGATCGGCTCCTGAGGCAGCTGTACCTGCTTCGCAAGATCAGAAAGTGTTGTTCCTTCTTTTACTTCATAAATGCTTTGATTCACTGTGGCTTTGATCATACGCCATCACTTCCTTTTTATATAACTACTATTTAAACAACTTTATAAGGGCTTCCTGCCTTATATGTGATCACATTCATATCACTGAAATGAGTCCTGATCAGATCTTTCATATCATCAATAAATACCTGTTCTAATCCATAATGTCCTGCATCGATCACACACATTCCCATATCGACTGCATCAAGGCCTTCATGATGCCCGATATCTCCAGTTAAAAATACATCTGCTCCTGTACTTTTCGCTTCACTGATCATACTTCTCCCTGATCCTGGAACAACTGCAAGTTTAGAGATCTTTGTATCTAGATTGCCAAATACCATGACATTTTCCAAAGAAAATGCTTCTTTTACTTTCTTTGCGTATTCTCCAACACTGATCCCATCTTCAATCTTGGCAACAATCCCTATTCCTTTTCCAAACGCTTTCTCATTGTGGCTTTTAGATAGCTCAACTGGTCCCTGTATTTCCTTCAGATTCAAGCGATCTGCTACTTGATCTCCCATTCTGCAGACATCGTAACATGTATGCATTCCATATGCACATATATCGTGGCGGATCAGTTTTAATAATTTCTTCTGAAGGAAATCATCACTCGTGCATTTGTTGATCTTTGAAAAAATGATCGGATGATGTGCAAGGATAAAATCTGCCTTTTGATCAATCGCATAATCTACAGCTTCATTTGTGATATCTAATACAACTAAAACTTTCTTTATCTCTTTATCTTTATCTCCAACAAGAAATCCCGGATTATCCCAGCCTTCTGCTGTCTCTAACGGAACTTCTGTTTCTAAAAATGTGATCAGTTCTCTACAATTCATAATAACAAAGTGCCTCCATGATATCTCCAAGTAAATCTTCCACTTCTTCTTTTCGTCTTCTGATGTGTTCTTTTGAATCGTCTGTAAGACTTTCTTTTATTTTTGAATATTTGACATATTCCTGATCTAGGTACTCAAGAAGTACTGGATGTTTTGCGAGGATCAGTTCTTCTCCAAAACGATAAAAACACTCTTTGTCATACTGTTGCTTTCCATGAACTGCACGGATCACAACGTAGTATTTTCCATCTTCTTTTAAAAATTCTTCTTCTAAAATCCGGAATCCATGATCATTTAAGAAATGTCTCACTCGTTCTAAATGAGACTGTGGGGATAAGATCAGTTCTTTTACATTCGCTAATTTATCAAAGTCCTGCTCTAAGATTCTGACAACCAGATCTCCACCCATTCCTGCAATTACAATAGAATCTACATCATCTTGCGGCAGTTCATGTAATCCATCGGAAAGAATGCAGGATACAACCTCTCCTGCATTCTCTTCTTCAATATGTGTTTTGGCACGGCTTAATGGTTCTTTATTTACATCCATCGCATAAGCTCTCGGGCAGTTTCCATTACTTGTTAAATAGATTGGTATGTATCCGTGATCTGTCCCGATATCTGCCACTACATAACCTTCTGTGACAAAAGATGCGATTGTTTCTAATCTGTTTGATAATTCCATAATCATACCTTAATCTAAATAATCTTTTAACTTTCTGCTGCGGCTTGGATGTCTTAACTTACGCAGTGCTTTTGCTTCGATCTGACGGATACGTTCTCTTGTAACGTTAAATTCTTTTCCAACTTCTTCCAGAGTTCTTGCTCTGCTGTCATCCAATCCAAAACGTAATCTTAAGACTTTCTGTTCTCTCTCTGTCAGTGTTCCAAGTACTTCATCTAACTGTTCTTTTAACAGCGTAAATGCTGCTGCATCCGCTGGTACTGGTACATTCTCATCCTGAATGAAGTCTCCAAGATGGCTGTCTTCTTCTTCACCAATTGGTGTCTCTAATGATACTGGTTCCTGAGAGATCTTTAAGATCTCACGAACTCTTTCCACTGGAATATCCATCTCCTCTGCGATTTCTTCTGGAGAAGGTTCTCTTCCAAGTTCCTGAAGAAGCTGTCTGGATACACGGATCAGTTTGTTGATCGTTTCTACCATATGCACTGGAATACGGATGGTTCTTGCCTGATCAGCAATCGCTCTTGTGATTGCCTGACGGATCCACCATGTCGCATAAGTACTGAATTTATATCCTTTGCGATAGTCGAATTTCTCTACGGCTTTAATAAGACCTAAATTTCCTTCCTGGATCAGGTCAAGGAAGAGCATTCCACGTCCAACATAACGTTTTGCGATGCTGACTACCAGACGAAGGTTGGCTTCTGCCAGTTTCTTCTTCGCTGCTTCATCCCCTTCTTCCATTCTCTGTGCAAGTTTGATCTCTTCATCTGCACTAAGAAGAGGTACTTTACCAATCTCTTTTAAATACATACGGACTGGATCTTCGATGCTGACACCATCAGGAACAGCAATTTCTGTTTCATCTTCGATTGGATCATCAAGATCTTCATCATCGTCTGCAACTGCGGCAAGAGTCAGCACATCGATTCCATTTTGTTCCAGATAATCATAGATTGCTTCCATCATATCAGAATTTAGTTTCATATCCTTAAAATATGAATCAATCTGTGCATACTCCAAAAAGTTTTTATTCTTTTTTCCTAATTCCACCAGACCCGCAAGTTTCTCGGTGAACTGTTCCATTGTACCTTCCATAATTCGTCCCTTTCTTCTCTTCCTATTTTAACCAACCTATAATGAAATATGCAGTTTCGCAAGGTTTGCTTTCTCCTTGATCAGATCCTGCCATCTCAAAATATCATTTGTTGCGTTCATCTGTTGTTCAATACTGTCTTCCTTGACCCTTCGCACGATATCATTCAACGCCTTGTCTCGATCTTCCGCTAATGGACTGATCTTTAATGTTGTGTTGAATAATTCTGCAATCTTCTTCTGGTCTTCAAGATCTGTATATTGATTTAATATTTTCCCTGGAATCACTGCTTTCTCTTCTTCGTATTGTTTGAAGAGTAACAATGCCACTCCATGGTAAATCTGTTCATAAAAATCATCGGGGCCGATGATTCCTTCTAGTTTGTCAAATAACTGTGGCTCATTGACCATCCATGTCAATAACAGTTTCTGCGGCTGTTTCTTCTTCTCTTCTTTTGCCTCATTCACTTGCAGACGTCTCTCCTGCTGACGCGGTGTTGTCTGCTGTCTCTGAGCACTGCTGTATCCAGAAGTCCCATAATAATTCACAAGATCTTCCAGATCTTTTGCCCCGATATAATATTCTCTTGAAACAGCTTCAATATAATTCTTGCGTTCTAGCGGTTCTTCAATCGTTGCCAGCAGTTTAGCCGCTTCATGTTGAAACTGTGTCTTCGACTCTGGATCGTCCTGATCATATCTTCCTGCGGCTACTTTTACCTGAAACATAAAACTGCTCATTGCTTTTCTGATTCGTTCTTCCAGTGCTTGTGCTCCTAATCCTTTGATAAATTCATCGGGATCCTTATACGGAGTCAGATCAAGGACACGAACCGTAAGTCCTGCTTCTTTCAAGATCGGTATCGCTCGCAATATCGCTCGCTGCCCCGCCTCATCACTGTCAAATGACAAAATGACATTCTCTGTATATCTATTAAGCAGCGTCCCATGACCACTTGTAAATGCAGTTCCAAGTGCTGCAACTGCATTTGTAAATCCTGCTTGATGCATGGAAATAACATCCATATATCCTTCACACAAGATAATCTCTTTCTTTCTTGAACTTCTTGCAAAATTCAGTCCGTAAAGATTACGGCTTTTATCAAATAATTTGGTTTCTTTTGAATTTAAATATTTGGGCGAACCATCACCCATGACTCTGCCTCCAAAGCCGATCACGCGGTTGTTCACATCCATGATCGGAAACATCACTCTGTTCCAGAACTTATCACTTCCACCACGTCTTTCATCGATCGTCACCAAAGCTGAATCTTTCAGATCTTCATCACTGTATCCCTTACTCTTTAAAAATCGATACAGGTCATCATTATAAATATCAGCATATCCAAGACCAAAATGTTTGATCGTAGCATCTGTGATCCCACGGTCTTTTAAATATGCAAGCCCTTTCTGTCCCCGCTTGCTGTGAAGCAGATAATAGAAATAATTGGCTGAAAGTTTATTCATCTCCCGAAGCCTGGCTTTTTCATCCATCGCTCGTTTGGCTTCTTCATTCAATTCCTCTTCCGGAAGTTCCATTCCAGCTCTCTCTGCCAGATATTTTAATGCCTCCGGGAAAGAAAAATTCTCATATTCCATTAAAAATGTAAAAACATTACCTCCGGCTCCGCAGCCAAAGCAGTAATACATCTGTTTATCTCGGCTCACAGAAAAAGAGGGTGATTTTTCATTATGAAACGGGCACAAACCGAAATAAGAACTGCCTTTTTTCTTCAACGGTACATACGTCGAAATCAGATCAACAATATCGTTCCGGCTTCGCACCTCTTCTATGATTTCTTCACCATAAATCAACGCTTGTCCCTCCTTAAAAAATCCCTCTATATATTATTATTCTACACCTTTTTTTATTTTCCTTTATTTTTGCATAAAAAATTTGGGGATAAAAATCTCAGTATATTTCTCAATTGCAAAATGGTCTGTCATTCCAGCAATATAGTCACAAACTGCCACAGGTACATCTCCTGGTTTATCGATCATCTTCTTATTATATTCTGGCAATTGCTCAACATGTATCAGATAATACTCATATAACGGACCAATGATATTCTTGATCTTGTCTTCTTCTTTCTTCGTATTTGGTTCTTCATAAACTCTCTCAAACATAAACTTTCGAAGACCGATCATTGCATCTCTTACTTCCTTTGACATCACAATATCATTCAGATTCTCACTATGTTTTACAATATCAAGCACCATCGTATTGATCCGTTCCCGATATGTTGTTCCAAGGACTTCCGTAAATTCTTTTGGAAGATCTTCTTCCCGTAGAACCTTAGCCCGTACGGAATCGTCAATATCATGGTTGATATATGCAATTTTGTCTGCCAGCCGCACAATTTTTCCTTCTAATGTATGCGGCATGCTGTGCATTGAATGATTTTTCATTCCATCTAAGACTTCCCATGTAAGATCTAATCCCTGTCCATTCTTCTCCAGACACTGAGCGACCCTGACACTTTGTTCATTATGCTTAAATCCTGCTGGATTCATTTCATTTAACACTCGTTCTCCCGCATGTCCAAACGGTGTATGCCCAAGGTCATGTCCAAGCGCGATCGCTTCTGTCAATGTCTCATTGAGATCTAATGCTCTTGCGATCGTTCTGGCATTCTGCGATACTTCCAAAGTGTGCATTAACCTTGTTCGATAATGATCGCCCACTGGAGATAAAAATACCTGTGTCTTATCTTTTAAACGGCGAAAAGCCTTGCAATGGACGATCCGATCCCGATCCCTTTGGAAACAGGTTCTTATCTCACATTCCACCTCAGGCTTTTTTCTTCCTTTTGTACGGATGCTTTGTGTCGCATACGGACTTAATAATTCCATCTCTGTCTGTTCTTGTTTTTCTCGGATATTCATAAGATCAGCCCTCCCATCTGCTTCCACAAAGCGTTCCATATGATATTTGTTTCTTCTATGACTGTTTAATATCAGCTTCCATCACTGAAAGAGCATCTAGGGATATTTTCATAACCTCTTTGACTTCCTCTTCTGTCATGGACAGATATTTTGCCAGTTCTTCAATCTTTGGTTCTCTTCCAAGCTCTTTTGATAAGAAAGTAGAAGCATCATCCAGACGATTTGCCTTAATCGCCATCGCTTCTCCAACACTGTCAGAACCTCTTTGCATTGCGATCGCATCTAAAATGGAATCTTCTACTGCACTCTTCGCATGTGCAAGGAATCCTTCTGCGTCTTTTCCCTGATAAATTGCCATTGCTTCCAAAAGACCAATATTACCTTCCTGTACAAGATCTCCGAATAAAACACCTTTCCCCGTATGTGTTCTTGCAATTTCAAGAATCTGTGGAAGAAAGCTTTCAATAACTGCTTCTCCATCTCCTTTCTCTACAAGCCATGCATGGATCAGTTCTTTTTGCTCTTCTTCTCCCGGAAGATCCATCTGTTCTAATTCTTCTTCATAGAATCGGATCGCACCCTGTTCTTCTTCCGAAATGTCAGCTTTTTCTTTCGCCTCTTCTTCTGCAACGATCTGTGCTTCATCAACACCCAGAACGCGAATCCCAGCTTCTACAAAACTTGCGATCAGAAGTTTTTTCGCTTCTTCATTTAATTCATAATCGCTAAAATAATCTAATAATTCTTTGTGGTCGATCTGATTACCATTCGTCTTTGCGATCTGGATCATCTCTTCCATATTCTTTAGAAATAAATTCTTATCCATGTTTTACAAACTCCTTATTTGATGAATGCAAAATACACGATCACTAACAGACCGAGTATGATTCGGTATACACCAAATGCCTTAAAGTCATTCTTCTTAATATATCCAAGCAAGAATTTGATCGCTCCGATTGATACAAGAAATGATACAACCATTCCTACGATCAGTACGATCAACTGTGTTGATGTAAATGCAAGACCGAACTTCACGATCTTTAATAAGCTTGCTCCAAACATCACAGGAATCCCTAAGAAAAATGAAAATTCAGCAGCTACTGTTCTAGAACATCCGAGCAAGATTCCCCCAAGAATCGTCGCACCCGATCTAGATGTACCTGGAATTAATGCCAATATCTGAAATACACCAATTCCAAGTGCCATTCCATAAGATAATCTGGAAAGATCATTCATTGGTCTTCTTCTGCTTCGTTTGTTGCGGTTTTCAATAATGATAAATAAAACACCATAGATGATCAGCATTGCTGCTACAACTGGTGGATTATAAAAATGATCGTTCAACCAGTTATCAAACAAAATACCAATAATTGCTGCTGGAAATACTGCAAGAATTACCTTTGTCCATAAAATGATCGTATCCATCTTCTCCTCGTGATTCTTCTTCGGTGAAAATGGATTCAACTTATGGAAATATAAGACAACGACTGCCATGATCGCACCTAACTGGATCACAACATCAAACATCTCCTTAAAGTCAGCTGTCATGTTCAGCTTGATAAATTCATCTGCTAAGATCAAATGTCCTGTACTACTGATCGGTAACCATTCCGTAATCCCCTCAACAATTCCAAGTAATACAGTTTTAAGTAACAAAATAATGTCCATAAAAAACTCCCTGTCTGTACAAATAAGGGTGTTTAGGAATCCCTAAGCACCCTGTTTTCCTTACTGTTTCTATTCTTCTGCTTCTTCGTCATCTCCGAGAATCTTAACTTTTTCTTCCCAAAGTTCTTCAACAGCTGTAGATAATGGTTTTGCACCATCTTTTTCTTCTACTAATGGCATATCTCCTGCGATGATCTGTCTTGCTCTCTTTGCACTTGCAAGCACGATAGAATAACGGCTTGAGATAACTTTCTCTTCTTCACTGTCACCATTGATGACCTTCATTAATTCTGTATATGATGGATGTAACATAATAATTCCTCCTATAGCTGTTCTAATTCTTTTTTTGTTGCTTCTATAAACTTAAGATTATTTCCAAGCAGGCATTCTTTTGCCTGCACAATGGCATGAATTCGATTCGCGCAGTCTTCTACCTGATCATTGATCACGATATAATCATATTTATCCATGTCTTCTGACTCTTCTTTGGCGCGATTTAAACGTTTATTGATCACTTCCTCAGATTCTGTGCCTCTGCCTACTAAGCGTTCTTTGATCGCAGCTGCACTTGGTGCTGTAATAAAGATCAACAATGCATCCTCATATTGCTTCTTAATATTAAATGCACCCTGCACCTCAATCTCTAAGATTACATTATGTCCTGCGGCAAGTTCATCTTCCACAAACTTTCTTGGCGTTCCATAATAATTGTCCACATATCTGGCATATTCAATAAATCCATTATAATCGATCAGATTTTTAAAATCATCCACGGTCTTGAAAAAATACTCTCTGCCATCAACTTCACCTTCTCTTGGTTGTCTTGTTGTTGCAGAAATTGATAAACTATATCCATATTTTTCTACCAGTTTCTTTGCCACCGTTCCTTTTCCAACTCCAGAAAATCCGGAGATTACCAGTAATGAACCTCTCTTTTCCATGATCTTTCCCTTCTTATCTTACTCTATGTTCTGAATCTGCTCTCTTACTTTCTCAACATTCGTCTTCAGTTCGATTGCATGATCCGCAAGATCGACATCACTTGATTTGGATAAGATCGTATTCGCTTCTCTGTTCATCTCCTGTGCCATGAAATCAAGTTTTCTTCCGATGCTTTCATCGCTTTCCAACACATCTGTCATAGAGCTGATATGACTTTGCAATCTTACGATTTCCTCATCAACAGCGATCTTATCTGCATACAATGTAACCTCTGCTGCGATCCTGTTTTCTTCGATCGTTGAGTCTTCTAAAAATTCTTTCACTTTTTCTTCTAATTTGCTTCTGTATTCCGCAATGATCTGTGGAGAACGTTCCTCAATAAACGCCACATCTGCTGCCATCTGATCAAGTTTGCCTAAAAGATCTCTCTTAAGGTTTGCTCCTTCAATCGTTCTTGTCTCTACAAACTTCTCCGCAGCCTGTCTTAATGCTGCTTCTAGCAACTCCCACCATACTTCTTCATCTTGCTGTACTTCCTCAATTGTTACAACCTCTGGATATTTGGCGAGGGCTTCTGCAGTGATCTTGGTTTCAATGTTAAAATCTTCCTGCATCTTTTTAAATACCTGCATATATTCTTCTGCCATTGCCTGATTATAATGGAGACTTACCGCTGTCTCTGACAAATCTTCATAAGACACATAAATATCAATCTTTCCACGGCTTGCGTATTCTTTCATGATATTACGGATATTTGCCTCAAACATGGCTAATTTCTTGGGAAGTTTTAATGAGATGTCACAATATCTGTGGTTGACGGATTTCATCTCCACTGTGACCTTCTGATTCTTGTCATTGGACACTTCCCCATGTCCAAATCCTGTCATGCTTCTGATCATAAAATCTATCCTTTTCTGCACTGCGGTTTAAAATCCACAGCTTTTCTTTTTCGTCAATGTTATATTATACGCAAAATTTTGCTTCTCGTCAATGTTTTCGACACGAATCTTATTGATCTTTTTGCTCTAATACTTTTTGCAGACATTCCAGATAATGAAGGATCATTCCCTGCTTTAGTGGAACAAAAAAACCAATATCTAATTCTTCATATTTGAAATGTTTCACTCCACCTTCTTTTGCACGATTCCAGTACTTCATCATCTCCTGAAATGACATATAATAGCAAACATGCCTTGATGTAAAATAGATCAACAAAAAACTGATTCCACCCTGTTCTTCATATTGTCTCATAAACTCTACCTGATGTTCATGAATATTCTGAAGTGGAAATATGTCTTTTGCACATTCTTTTGCATCAAAACAAATAGGAATTCCCTGCACAACCCCAATATAATCAACAGTACTCTTCTGATCAAAATAAGCAAGCGTAATATGACGTTTTGTCTTATCAAATCTGACTGGCTTGATCGATGTCGGTATTTTCTGCACAAGAGCAAGTTTCTGTTGCCTGTATTTTTCATTCGTATAGTTGATCAACTCTTCAAGGACCGATCCTCGAAGTCCCTTTACATTCCATTTATCTTCTGCCATGACTATGCTCTCCCAAACAAGTCATTTTTGATCATATCAAATCGCTTCGGAAGTGGTGCTTGAATTTTCTTTCCAGATAGGTTTCTGCATGTTTTCATATCTCGCGGAAAAACAACCTCTGTACAATGAAGCAGCTGATCTTTTAATCCAAATCTCTGTTTCATCTCCTGATTGATCTTTTTATCGCCATATTTAAAATCTCCGATCAACGGATGTCCAATACTTGCAAGATGCGCTCGGATCTGATGGGTCTTTCCTGTGATCAGTTCGACTTTCAATAGTGTAAATTCATCATTTGATATCACTGGCTCATAAGCTGTCTCAATATGGCTTGCTCCTGCGATCTCCTGTTTTGATACCTTTACCTTGTTTGTTTTTTCATCTTTCTTTAAATAAGCACTGACTTTTTGTGTTCTTTCAAGTTTTCCTTTTACGATGCAAAGATAGTATTTTTCCATATCACGATGTTTTAGCATTTCTGCCATCGTCTGTAATCCTTCTATAGAAATCCCACAAATGATGATTCCTGTTGTATTGCGGTCCAATCGGTTACAAATCGATGGTTTTACTACCTGCAATTCCTTTTCACTGATCAGCCCTTGGTTCACTGCATATGGGATGATCTGGTCATTGATGGAAATATCCTCTGGTTTTGATTTCTGTGACAAAATTCCCCATGGTTTATTGACCATAATGACATTCTCATCTTCATATAAAACATCAAGTTTGATCTTTTGCTTTCCTGCTTTAACTTCTTCACGGAACTTGTTGATCGTATCTTCTGCAAGATAAATACACACCTGATCTCCTTGAGATAATTTCTCATTTCCCGTTGCTTTTTTGCCGTTTAACTTGATATTTTTCTTTCGAAGCATCTTGTATACAAAACTCTTTGGAGCTTTATTTAAATATTTCGAAAGAATCTTATCTAATCTCTGTCCTTCTTCTCTTGTCGTTATGTTTAATTCTCTCATTTTATATCCTTATTTACCCATGATTTTTGCGATCCATCTTCCAGGAAGAAGCTTGCAGATAACCCTAGTTACTTTCATCGTCATTCCATAAACAGATACTGCTTTATTTTTTCTCGCATCACGGATTGCTTTTCTTACAACTTTCTTTGGATCTGCCATTACGAATTTCTTATAAAATTTCATCTCTTCCTGTTCATATGCACGGTCAAAAAACTCCGTTTTTACTGGCCCTGGACATACTGCGATCACCCTGATCCCTTGATAGGACAGCTCCTGCCGCAATGCAATAGAGAAACTTTTCACATATGCTTTGGTTGCTGCATAAACTGTGAAATTCGGCTGCGGAGCAAATCCCGCAGAAGATGCCATCTGATAAATAAAAGATCCTCTTCTTAAATATGGCAATACAAGATATGTAATTCTTGTTAATGCTTCACAGTTTAAATGGATCATTCCTGCCGCATCTTCCTCTGTCTGATGTTCAAAAGACCCCGAAATCCCATATCCAGAAGCATTCACTAAAATTCTTACCACTGGCTGTTCTTTTGCAAGAACCATTTTAAGACGTTCAAAGCTTTCTTCCTCCATAAGATCTAATGGAAGAATCCTCACTCTTGTTCCAATGATTTCTTTTTTTAGTTCTCTTAGCCGCTCTCTTCGTCTGGCAACGACCCAGATCTCATCAAGCCCCTTGTATTTCTTCGAGATCTCACGGACAAATTCCTTTCCCATTCCGGAAGATGCTCCGGTTACCAATGCGATATTTCTCATATGATCATCCTTTCTCCTGGCATCTGTTATTTCTTTAATACCTCATAGGTTCCATCTAGTATGTCATAATATGTATTAATATAATAATCTGCAATTTCTTTCTTTTCTTTCACTGATCCTTGAGAATATGGATCTTTCACTGCACACACCTCCATTCCTGCACGTTTCCCTGCCAAAATCCCATATGGAATATCTTCAAAGACCAATGCATCCTTTGGTCTGGTATCGATCATCTTTGCTGCATGCAAATAAACATCCGGTTCCGGCTTACTTCTTGGAACTTCATCGGACGTGCAGATATAATCAAATGCATCCAAAATCCCATTGGATCTTAAACAATCTTTCGCCAGCTTTCTTGAATTGCTTGTTGCGATTCCAAGTTTCATATTCCGTTTTTTTAACAACTCAATAAATTCTTTCACGCCCTCTTTTAAATGAATTTCATTGATATAGATTTCGGAAGCCATACGATTCCATGTTCCCATGATCTCTTCGATCGTAAGTGGCAACGGAAAATGTTCCTTAAAATAAACTGCTGTTTCATGAAAACTATATCCCTCTAATTTATCATTTAACCCTTGCGGAACTTCCAATCCATATTTTCCCAAAAAGCGAATATCAATCTCTCTCCAGATCCACATGGAATCAACTAATGTCCCATCAAGATCAAAGATCACTGCTTTTTTATTCTCTAACATTTATCTCCTATGCTCCTTTAGTTCTTGTAACTCTGCCTTCGTTAATCTTCGGTATTCTCCAAGCTTTAACTCTTCATCCAATTTTAATGATCCCATTGACAGCCTTTTTAAATATAACACTTCACTCCCAACAGCTTTTACCATACGTTTTACCTGATGAAATTTCCCTTCCATGATCGTGATCAAAACCTCTGATTCTTGTACATCTGCTTTAAGGATCTGAAGTCTTGCTTGTTTTGATCTTTCGCCATTGCCAATATCCAGACCTTCTTTGAATCTGGCGATCTCATTTTCGCCAAACTGCCCTGAAACTTTTGCAAAATATACTTTATCCACATGTTTTCTTGGCGAAAGAAGTTCATGTGCCAGCATTCCATCATCCGTTAATAATAATAATCCTTCTGTATCTTTATCCAATCTTCCTACGGGGAACAATCTGTCTTTATAATCTTCATGAATCAGATCGAGTACAGTCTGATCATGATGATCCTTCGTTGCAGATACAACCCCTTGTGGTTTATGTAACATCAGATAATGGAACTGTTCAAACTGAATCAGTTTGTGGTCAAATTCTACCTGATCTTGTTCTGCATCCACCTTATATTCTGGTTTCTTGATCGCTTCTCCATTAACCACAACTTTACCCTTTTTGACAGACTCTTTTGCTTCTTTCCTTGTCATATTTAAACTGTCACACAAAAATTTGTCTAATCTGGTTTTCTTTGCCATTATAACCATCTCCAGCTGGAAGAATACTTATTCTTCAGTCGTCCTTTTTTAATCTTCGCCCATCCTAATGGAAATTCATTTGTTCCAACCAGATGAATTCCTTCGGTATTTGTATCTACGTCTAATGTCTCACATTTTAAATATTTGACCGTATTCTCATCGTTGATGTCAAACGAAAGATATGGTTCATACTCATTGGCCGCCAACGCTACTGCAAATGACTGACTCGGTTCGAATCTTCCTTTTTTCATCTCTCCTAGATAAAGACCTTTCCTTAGAACTCTTACCTTCTTCATCTCTGGAATATCTTCTTTTAGGTAAAACAATTTTCCTTGATGTTCTCTAACATGACTCCAGTCAATATCCATCTTACAGTTTTTGAAGAATTCTTCTGTCTCTGGTGTCAGTTTTACTTTCTTAATCTTTTCGTATTTGAATGTTGGCTGTTCTCCGTCTGCTTTCTTCAATAAGGCAAGAAAATGTCCTTCTCCTTTGATCTTATGCGGCCATAATCGAATGCATTGTTTGATGTCTTCTCTTCCTGTCAAAGTCCATTCTGGGTGTCCGTGGTCAAATCCTTCACACATCTTCATTGGCACAAGAGAAAGATCTTCATTCTTCTCTAAAAGATATTCGATCACCTGTTCATTTTCTTCGGGTGAAAATGTGCAGGTAGAATAAAGTAGCATACCACCTGGCGCTAATAGCTTGATCGCATCATCAACGATCTCTCGCTGTAATTTTGCATAAGGTTCGCTTCCTTTCTGCTGCCAGTTCTTGATCTCATTATTCCCCTTTCGAAACATTCCTTCTCCAGAACATGGAGCATCAATTAGGATCTTATTAAAAAATCCTGTCATTGATGGTACTAAATATTTGGCTTCCGTACAAAGGATCATATCATTACGGATGCCAAACATCTCGATATTACGGATCAGAGCTTTCGTTCTTGAGATACTGACATCATTCGATACCAGTAATCCTTCTCCCATTAACTTTGCTCCAAGTTCTGTAGACTTTCCACCTGGTGCCCCACACAGATCAAGCACACGGTCTCCCGGTTCTACGGGCAGGTAGGAAGCTGGTGTCATCGCACTTGGTTCCTGTATATAATATAATCCAGCATGATAATATGGATGTTTTGATGGTTTTTCTTCCCTGTCTACATAAAATCCATTATCTGTCCAAGGCACTTTCGTCACATGAAACGGACAGATCTTCAAAAAGTCTTCCACTGAGATCTTTAGTGTATTGACTCTGATCCCATAATATGCAGGATCATCTAAATGCTTCTCATATTCCGAAAAATCCTCGCCCAATAGACGTCTCATCTTCTCTTCAAATAATTCTGGTAATTTCATATTCTTCTTAAGAAATGCTCTGAGCACGATATCCTTCTGCAATAATATCCAACTGTTTATTAAAATGCTCTAAGCGTTCCATATCTCCTGTCTCATATATTTTATAAAATTCATCCTGAATCTTTAATACTTCATGACGATTCGCAACTTTATATAAATTCTGCATCGTATGAAGGATCTCAGATACAAGATTTGACTTCTTACGGAATGAATCCTGTGCATCCATGATCTCATCACGAACTGTTGACATCTCATGATCTAAGACATCGATTGCATCTGATGCAACTAATAATTTATCTGTCACATGCTGTGGAATATCCCCTTTATACTTATACTGTAAAGAATGTTCCACGGTTGCCCAGAAATTCATCGCAAGTGTACGGATCTGTATCTCTGCCTGTATCCGCTTCTTCCCATAAATCGTATTCACTTCATAATAGATGATCACATGATAGCTTCGATATCCGCTGTCTTTGGAATGTGAAATATAGTCTTTGTGGCTCTTGATCTCCATATCAGAACGACTCTCTATGATCTCTAATACACGATCAATGTCTTCCACAAACTGACAGATCAAACGTATTCCCGCAATATCTTCCAGTTCTTTTTCTACATCATTGACATTGATCTTCTTTCTCTGCATCTTATCCAAAATACTTGAGATAGATTTTACACGTCCATCGACTTGCTCGATCGGTGAATATCTTCCGACATTTCTGTATTCTCTTATAATATGTCGAAACTTTAACACAAGTTCATCAACTGCCAGCTCATATGGGGTGAGCATTTCTCTCCATAACTGTAATTCCATGAATTCCCTCCTGTACTTATCCACTCATTATATCATATTTTAACTTCAAAAAGAATCTTGTATTACAGGATTCTTTCTTCTTACTTCATATTTTTTATTTCATTGAAATTTCCTATGCAATAAAAAAATAGTCAACTCCTATCATCTTATATGAAAGCTGACTATTTTTATCTTCATTTGTATCGTATTTGTTTGCTTCTTACCATGTAAGATAAACAGAACCCCAAGTAAGTCCTCCGCCAAAACCACTTAAAACAATCTTATCTCCTCGGTTTAGCATTCCTTTTTGATTGATCTCATCTAAAAGAATCGGAATCGTTGCTGATGAAGTATTCGCACAACGGTCTATATTCATCGGGAACTTTTCAATTGGCTGCTTCAATCTTCTCGCTGCTGCTTCAATGATCCTTTTGTTAGCCTGATGTAATACAAAATATTTGATTTCTTCTTTGGAAACGCCTGCTTCATCAAGGACTTTGTTAATACTCTTTGGTACCATACGTGCTGCAAATTTGAATACTTCCTGCCCATCCATGGCAACCTGTTGCATTGAAGAATCATCCTTTACTAAGAGATTGTTTAAATGTCTTTCTTCACATGTTAAAACATCTCCTCGTGCTCCATCAGATCCTGCATCGATAAAGATTTCTCTTTCTTCATCCGCTTCCACGATCGCGCATCCTACACCATCTCCAAATAATACACAAGTACTGCGGTCACTCCAGTCAAGAATCTTAGAAAGTGTCTCAACCCCAATGATCATCATCTTCTTACCCATTCCTGCTCTCGCATATGCAACTGCTGTATTTAATCCAAAAACGAATCCTGAACATGCTGCATTAATATCCATACAGACTGCATTGACAGCTCCGATTCCTTTCTGTACCTGACAAGCCGTACTTGGTGTTGCATAATCTCCTGATAATGTTGCAACGAAAATATGATCTAATTCTTCCGCACTGATTCCTGCATCTTCTAATGCTTTCTCTGCAGCTTTCACTGCCATCGTTGATGTTGTATCTTCAATCGAAATGTGCCTGCTGCGAATCCCTGTCCTGGATGAAATCCATTCATCACTTGTATCCATCACTTTGGAAAGGTCATCGTTGCTCACTGATTTTTCTGGAAGAAAACTTCCTGTTCCTAATATTTTTACAGACATAACTACTCCACTTATCTTAATCGCTTCTTTTTTTCTCTTCTTGATCTGTACTCATAAATGACAGATCAAAAACACTTTGTCTATCAAAGTATATTCTTTTTCCATCCGTTTGTCAATTGTTCTTAGATAATGATACAGACAAGACCGCCATTACTTTCATTTATGATCTTTTCCATTGTATTCTGAAGCTTTTGCTGACTCTCATCTGTCATTTTTAATGCCTTCGTCTGCATACCGTCTCCAACCAGCTGTTCTAACGTCTTTCCAAAAATATTGACATCCCACATACTTTCCCCTGGCTGATTCGATCCCTGCTCAATATAGTCCATCAGATCTTTTGCCTGATATTCTTCCCCAACGATCGGAGCGATCTCCGTTGAAATATTTGCACGGATCATGTGAATAGAAGGTGCACTTGCCTTAATTTTTACTCCGTATTTACTTCCATGTTTTACAATCTGCGGTTCTTCTAATACAATTTCTTCTTTCGTCGGTGTCACAACACCATATCCTCTTTGTTTTACTGCCGCCAATGCTTCTCCAACTTCTTCGTACTCTTTCTTTTTCTTTGCTAATTCTCCCATGATCTTGATAAATTCATATTCATTGCGAATCTCCATCCCTGTTGTTTCACTTAAAAATTCATAATAATATACATCCCCAACTTTTACTGTGATGACCACTTCCCCACTGTCCATCGCAACAGATTCTAGTTTCTGCCCCGTTATGTACTCATATTCTTTTTCTTGTTCTTCATAAATGTCTCTCATTGTTGTTTTTTCTGTGATCACATCTCTGGCCATTTGAAGTAATTCCATTTTTAATGGATGATCTTTCTTTAACATCTCTGTCCATCTTGGAACATAAAATCCAATTGATGAAATCGGAAATTCCATCAACACACTCTTTATAATTTCATAAATATCCTCTTTTTTCATCTGTTCTAAATTCATTGGTAGCACTTTTGTCTGATATTTTTCTTCCTTTTCAGCCGCTAGCTGCTTTGTGCTTTCTGAATATGGATGAATCGTATTTAATAAAACAACAAATGGCTTTTTCAATGCTTTCAGTTGTTTGATCGTTTCTTCTTCCGCTGGCTCATATTGTTTTGCTGCAATTTCCCCAAAAGAACCATCACAAGTTACAACTACACCGATCGTTGAATGTTCCGTGATCACTTTCTTTGTTCCAATTGCCGCTGCTTTCGTAAATGGTATTTCATAATCAAACCAAGGTGTTTTTACAAGCCTCTCTTCTTCTCCTTCCATGTGTCCTGTAGCGCCTTCCACCATATATCCCACACAATCGATCAGTCGGACATTTAATTCGATTCCTTCTTCCGTCTTTATTGATACTGCTTCATTTGGAACAAATTTCGGTTCTGTTGTCATGATCGTTTTACCACTTGAAGATTGTGGAAGTTCGTCATTTGCACGATTTCTGTCGTTTTCATCTTCGATATTTGGCAATACCATTAGATTCATAAAACGTTTGATAAATGTACTCTTTCCTGTTCGCACCGGACCAACAACACCAATGTAAATCTCTCCGTTTGTCCTTGCTTTCATATCCTTATATACATTAAACTGATCCATAAGTTCCTCCTTTATAGACTGATAAAGTATATGAAGACAATAAGAAAAAAAGACCAGAAATCTGCTTATTACAGTTTCTGATCTTTTTGTTTCCATATATGATCTATGTATCTTATACTCCCTGGAAGAATCTTTCTTTCACTTCATCAACTGGCATATCTTTCCCTGTAAATAATTTGAAAGATGCAACTCCCTGCCATAATAGCATTCCTTTTCCTGGAACTGTGATACATCCATGTTCTTTTGCTTCTCTTAAGAATTTTGTCTCTTCTGGATTATATACAACATCAGCTACAACTAATCCTTCATGAAACATTGTTGTATCTGAGATCACTGTTGTATCTTCTTTTGGTTTCATTCCAAGTAATGTTCCATTAACTAAAATATCTGCTGCATCAATCTTTTCACGCATTGTATCTTTCGCATCGAGATCATATAATTCTACCTGACATTCTGGTACCTTAGCTTTGATCTTCTCTACCATCTTCTGGGCTCTCTCGAAAAATGGATCTCTTGGGTTAAAGATCGTGATAGATTTTGCTCCATCTAATGCACACTGTACCTGAATCGCTGTTGCTGCTCCACCTGCTCCAAAGATTACGATATCTTTTCCTTCAACGCCGATTCCATGATCTTTTAAGTTTGCAACAAAACCTTCACCATCTGTGATATGTCCGTATAATTTTCCGTCTCTGTTTACAATTGTGTTAACGGCACCGATCAATTCTGCTGCTGGTGATAATTCATCCATATTCTGAGCTGCTGCTGTTTTATTTGGCATTGTAACATTACATCCCTGAATATTTAACAGACGCATGGATTTTACGAATTCTGGCACTTCCTCTTCTTTAATATCAAAGGCAAGATACGCTCCATCGACTCCACATGCCTGAAAACCGTAATTCTGCATTGCTGGTGATGCGGAATGTGAAACCGGTGAACCAATCAATCCGAATAATTTTGTTGTTCCTGAAATTCTTGCTTCCACGTTTGTAATTCTCCTTCGTTTCTTTATATATTTCAAAAGACAGATGTTTTATCTTCCTTCGATAATTTCCTGGATCAGATCTCTCTCATCCATATGATGTTTCACACCTTTGATCTCCTGATAGTCTTCATGCCCTTTTCCGGCAAGAATAACAATATCTCCTGCTCCAGCATGTTCCATACAATATTTGATCGCCTCTTTACGATCTGGGATCGTAACATATTCTCCATCTGCTTTGTGAACCCCGATCAAAATATCGTTGATGATATCCATTGGTTCTTCATTTCTTGGATTATCAGATGTTACAACGGTAAGATCTGCAAGTTTTGAAGATACTTCTCCCATCTCATAACGTCTTGCTTTTGCACGGTTTCCACCGCATCCAAATAAGCAGTAGATCTTCTTAGGGTTATATTTACGGATCGTTGTTAAAAGACTTTCAAGACTCATAGCATTATGTGCATAGTCGATCATTAATGTGTAATCTCCTGGAGTCTTGATGATCTCCAAACGTCCTTTGACCTGAATTGTATTCAATGCTGATAATACATCTTCTTTGACAATTCCCATATGGCGGCAAAGAGAGATTGCTGCCAAGGAATTATAAACTGTAAAGTCTCCTGGGATATCTACATGTACGTTATATTCCTGTTTTCCTTTGAGATCGTAAGCAACTCCAAGGTATCCAGGTTCCTGAATTCTTGTAATATTTTCTGCATAAACATCGTTTGTATCCTTCATTCCATATGTTTCGATCGCACATGTATGATCTTTGATGATTCTTTCTACATAGTCATCATCTCCATTGACAATTCCTTGTTTACACTGCTTAAATAACAGACTCTTACAATGAATATAGTCGTCCATATCTTTATGTTCATTTTCCCCAATATGGTCTTCTGCAAGGTTTGTAAAAATTCCATAATCAAATTCAAATCCACTTGTTCTATGAAGCATCAATGCCTGAGAAGATACTTCCATAACAACATTTTTCAATCCTGCGTCCGCCATCTTACGGAAAGATTCCTGTACGATATAAGATTCTGGTGTTGTATTGACGGATGGAATTCTCTCATCTCCGATGATTGTCTCAATCGTTCCGATCAATCCTGTTTTCTGTCCTGCATGTTCTAGGACTGCACGGATCATATACGTTGTTGTTGTCTTTCCTTTGGTTCCTGTGATACCGATCGTTGTCAGTTCTTCTGATGGATATCCAAAGTATGCTGCTGACATCTCGGCTAAAGCAAGTCTTGTATTATCAAACTTGATCACTGTCAGATTTTCTGGTACTTCTACATCTTTTTCTACTACGACTGCTGCCGCTCCAAGTTCAGCAGCCTGTGCTACAAATTTATGACCATCAAAGGCTGCTCCGCTGATACATACAAATACACTGCCTTTTTCAATCTTTCTTGAATCATATACTAATGTAGAAATCTCTACATCTTCACTTCCCTGCACGAGGGTATATTCTGAACGTTCTAATAATTCTTTTAAAATCATGTTCTATCTCCAATAATTCTTCTGTCTTTCTGCTCTTAATCGTCAATTCCTGTAAGATCGATCTCACCATCAAATACAGTTGTTGCTGGTCCTGTCATAAAGATCGTATTCTTCTTATCATCATATTCGATCTGAAGATCTCCACCTAAAAGATGTACCAAGACCTTCTTTCCTGTTTTCTTATTCAGATAAGATGCATAAGCACTTGCACAGGCTCCTGTACCGCATGCAAGAGTTTCTCCTGCGCCTCTCTCCCATACTCGCATCTTGATCGTTTTATCATCAACAAGTTCAATAAATTCTGTATTCACACGATCTGGGAACATTGGGTGATTCTCAAACTTTGGTCCGATCTTCTCAATGTCGATATCTGCAACAGAATCTACAAATACAACTCCATGTGGATTTCCCATAGAAATACATGTGATATTATATTCTTTTCCATCAACGATCACTGGCTGATCGATCACTTCATCAAGATCATCATAGATTGCAGGAATCTGTGAAGCTTTTGTGATTGGTGCTTCCATATCAACTTTCACCCATGTCACTTTGCCGTCTTCAACTGTAAGGTCTAATTCTTTAATTCCGCCTTTTGTCTCGATCGTGATCGTTGTTTTATCTGTCAGTCCATAATCATAGACATATTTTGCAATACAGCGGACACCATTTCCGCACATGGCTCCTTCTGAACCATCAGAGTTATACATGGCCATTCTAAAATCAGCTTTATCTGATGGACAGATACAGATCATTCCATCAGAACCAATTCCAAAATGCCGGTCACTGATAAATTTTGCCACTTTATTTGGGTTATTGATCTTTTCTTCTAAACAGTTTACATATACGTAGTCATTGCCACAACCGTGCATCTTTGTAAATTTCATGTATAATCAACTCCTTTTTATTATTTTACGAATAAACAGTTTTATTTTACCACATCAACGTGTTAATTGTATAGATACAATCTTTGAATTTATATTTTAAAAACCAAATACTAGTATTACAAAAACAAATGAGGAACATGCCTTATCACCATTGATAAAGAATATTCCTCATAATATTTTTTATGAACTCTTATGCCTGTTCTAACAGTTTTTCAATTCCTGCTTTCTTTACACATACACAAAACAGATCCATTGCCTGCTGTAACTCTTCTACTGTTGGGTAAGAAGGTGCCAGTCTGATATTGCTGTCTTTTGGATCATTCTTATATGGATATGTAGCTCCTGCTCCAGTTAATGTAACCCCTGCTTCTTTGGCAAGTTCTACAACTCTCTTTGCACATCCTGGAAGAACATCTACAGATACAAAATATCCACCTTTTGGATTCTCCCATGTGATCAATCCGCTTCCTTTTAACTCTTTCTCTAACGTATTAAGAACTGTCTCGAATTTAGGTTTTAAACAATCTGCTAAGATCTGCATATGTTTTCTGACTCCGTCTGCATTCTTAAAGAACTGCACATGGCGAAGCTGATTGATCTTGTCATATCCGATCGTCTGGGCTGTCATCACTTTCTTGATCTCTGCAATATTATCATCGCTTGATGCAATGATAGATACTCCTGCACCTGGGAATGTGATCTTGGATGTTGAGAAGAAATAATATGCTCTGTTATCATTTCCTGCTTCTTTACATGCATCTAAGATATTCTTAACTTTTACATCTTCAAAGATTGGATGTACTCCATATGCATTATCCCAGAAGATTCTGAAATCTTTGGCTGCTGTCTTCATAGAAGCTAAACGATCAACCGTTTCATCACTATAGCAGATTCCCTGTGGATTGGAATATTTTGGCACACACCAGATTCCTTTGATACTTTCATCTTCCGCAACCAGTTTCTCTACCTGATCCATATCTGGACCTTCAGATGTCATATCGACTGTGATCAGTTCAAATCCTAAAGTTTCTGTAACTGAAAAATGTCTGTCATATCCAGGAGCTGGACATAAGAATTTTACTTTCTCTAACTGTCCCCAAGGCTTCTCACCTGCTGTTCCAAATACAACCAGTCTCATCATCTGATCAAACATCAGATTCAGACTCGCATTTCCTCCAACAATGATATTCTTTGCTGGAATATCTAATAAATCGCTGAATATTTCTTTCATCTCTGGAAGTCCATCAAGAACTCCGTAATTACGCACATCCAGACCATCTTTTGCATGATAATCTGTCATTGTCTCAAGCATGCCATTTGCATGATCGATCTGATCTGGTGCTGGTTTTCCTCTTGCCATGTTTAGTGAAAGATGAAGATCTTTAAATTCCTGATACTTTTTGTTCACTTCCACTTCCTGTGCCTGTAACTCTTCTTTTGACATTTCCCTAAATGATTCCATTGTTGTCTTCCTTCCTTCATGTTTTTATGTTTTGTATATATTTATGTTTTTATATATCCTGATTAATTCCATTCAAGATTTGTATGTTCTTGTTTTCTCTCACGAAGGAGTAAGTTTGAAACTTCTTCTTTTGGATCCGCATTCTCAAATAACACTCTGTTCACTGCTTCCACAATTGGTACAGCTACATTGCATTTCTTTGCAAGTCCAAGGGCTGCTTTTGCTGAATATACCCCTTCTACAACCATTTTTACTTCTTTCATAGCTTCCTCTGCAGTCATACCTTTTCCCATTAAGTATCCTGCTTTACGATTTCGACTATGTACGCTTGTACATGTAACGATCAGATCTCCAACTCCTGTAAGGCCTGAAAATGTCTCTGGTTTTCCACCAAGTGCTTCTCCAAGACGTGTCAGTTCTGCGATTCCTCTTGTCATTAATGCTGCTTTTGTATTATCTCCATATCCAAGGCCATCAACCGTTCCTGCTGCTAATGCAATAACGTTCTTTAATGCTCCTCCAAGCTCAATTCCAACAATGTCAGAACTTGTGTATACACGGAATACTTTATTCATAAATACATCCTGAAGCATTTCCGCTGTCTCTTTATTCTTTGCACCAACTACAACCGTTGTAGGAATTCCTCTTCCTACTTCTTCTGCATGACTAGGCCCTGATAATACGCAAACTTCTGCATTTGGAATCTCTTCTTCAATGATATCTGATAATGTCTTATATGTAACATCTTCGATACCTTTTGCAACGTTAACAATGATCTGTCCGTCTTTTATAAATGGGGACATCTGTTTTGCAACCATACGAACAACAGGTGAAGGAACTGCCATAACAACAACATCTTCATCTGTTAAAGCTGTTTTAAGATCTGCCTCGATCATAATATTATCTGGCAATTTTACTCCAGGTAATTTCTCTACCTGCTCTCTCTTTGTGGAAAGCATCTCTATTTCATGCGGATCATGTGTCCACAATGTCACTTCATGTCCATTATTTGCTAATAATACCGCAAGGGCACTTCCCCAGCTTCCTGCACCGATAACGCTAACTTTCTTCATCTGTTTAAGTTCCTCCTAACGTTTTACTTTCTGACCTAATTTATTCTCAGTACCATTCATCAAACGCCCAATATTCGCACGATGGCGCCAGATTGCCATAGCTGTAAATATACATCCAACAATAACTAATTTCCAATCATGTGGATTGTTAAAATACAAAATAAATGGAATGATCAGCACCATGCAGATCGATCCTAACGATACATACTTAGAAATAGCCGTAATGATCAAAAATACTGCTGCACAGACCAACCCAAGCTGCCAGTGAAATGCAAAAATAACTCCCCCAGTTGTCGCTATTCCCTTTCCACCTTTAAACCCAAGATAAAACGGGAAATTATGTCCCAGTACTACTGCAAATCCTGTCAAAAGCCAAAGATAAGCTTCTCCTTCTACATGAAAAGCCGGCATGATCACATATCTCGCAAGATTCACCGCCACAAGTCCTTTGACGGCATCTCCAAGAAATGTAATGATCGCTGCTGTCTTTCCCAAAGTTCTTAATGTATTCGTTGTCCCGGAATTTCCACTTCCGTAATCTCTGATATCGATCTTATTTACTCGTCCGACAATATATCCTGTCTGAATACACCCAAACAGGTATCCGACGATCATACACACAACAATACAAACTGCCATTATCTTTCCTTCCTTTCCCTCGCAATAATATGAATTGGTGTTCCTCTGAATCCAAATGTATTACGGATCTGGTTCTCAAGATATCTTGTATATGAAAAATGCATTAACTGACGATCATTGATAAACACAACAAATGTTGGCGGTTTTACAGAAACCTGTGTAATATAGTAAAGTTTTAATCTCTTTCCTTTGTCTGATGGTGGCTGTTTCATCGCTACCGCCTCTGTAAGGATCTCGTTTAAGACTCCTGTCTGTACACGTAATGCATGATTCTCGATCACCATATCAAGAACATCAAAAATCTTAGGAAGTCTCTGTCCTGTCTTAGCAGAGATGAAAACAAGTTCTGCATATGACATATAAGATAAGACTTCTCTAACCTGGTTTGTAAACTTGTAGATTGTCTTATCGTTCTTCTCGATGAGATCCCATTTGTTAACCGCAATGATCATACCTTTTCCACGTTCGTGGGCAATTCCTGCGATCTTGGCATCCTGTTCTGTGATTCCTTCTTCCGCATCAATGACTAAGATTGCCACATCACAACGTTCTACTGCTGCAACCGTACGGATCACACTGTAACGTTCGATATCTTCTTTGACTCTGGCTTTCTTTCGAAGTCCGGCTGTATCGATGAATACATATTCTTTTCCATTACGTTTGACCGTTGTATCAATCGCATCTCTTGTTGTTCCTGCAATATCAGAAACGATCAGACGGTCTTCTCCCAATAATTTATTGATCAATGAAGATTTTCCTGCATTTGGCTTTCCGATGATTGCAACTCTTGGTCTTTCATCTTCTTTCTCATCTGCATCCTGTGGATTGCAGTGAACAAGAACTTCATCTAACAGATCACCGAATCCAATCTTAGAATTCGCTGAAACTGGAAATGGTGTTCCAAGCCCCAGATTGTAAAATTCATAAGTATCCAAAACGAATTTTTCGTAATTATCTACTTTATTGACTGCTAACACAATTGGTTTCCCTGATCGTCTTAACATATCTGCCACCTGATAATCTGCATCGACAAGCCCCTGTCTTACGTCTGTAAGGAAGATGATCACATCTGCTGTCTCCATTGCGATCTCTGCCTGTCCTCTCATGTGGCTTAATAATAGATCACCACTGTCTGGTTCAATACCACCTGTATCAATCAATGTAAACTGATAGTTTAACCATGTCACATCTGCATAGATACGGTCTCTTGTAACTCCTGGTGTATCTTTAACAATTGAAATTTTTTCTCCTGCCAGTGCATTAAACAATGTAGACTTTCCTACATTCGGTCTTCCTACAATGGCAATGATCGGCTTACTCATAATCTATATACCTCTCTAAATGTTTCAAAACCTGTACTGTTTCTTAGTATACCTTATCTTATGAAATTCGTCCAGTGTGAAGAATTTCACAAGATATATTCTTTTTATTTACCTTTTTATAACACAATAAATGCTGCCAGATTACCACGTTTCCCATGACTTGCTCTATGCGAAAACAGTAGATCAGGATTACAACATGTGCAGATATCTGTAATATCAAGATTTTCTGGACGGATTCCTGCTTCTGTCAAAATAATTTCATTTGCTTTCCAGAGATCAAGCTGGTATTTTCCATTCCCTTTATCATCCAAAAATTCTTTTGCATCATGTCCTGTCAGTTCTTTTTTAAACTCATCTGCAACATCTTCACTAACCTCGTAGCAACTTCGGCAGATTGATGGTCCAATGGCTGCGATGATATTTTCCTTTTTACTTCCATATTCATTTTCTAAAAATTGTACCATCTTGGCACCGATTCTTCCAACAGTGCCTCTCCATCCTGAATGTGCTAAAGCTGCAGCCTTTTCTACCGGATCATAAAAAAACAAAGGCACACAATCTGCATATCCTGTATAAAGCGGAATCCCCTGCTCATTTGTAGCAAGACCATCCATATCTTTCATAACTTTTCCACAATCTTCTTTCGTTACCTTATGGATTCTCGTCTCATGAATCTGATTTGAAAATACCAGCTTTGTATGATCGAATCCGATCGCTTCTGAGATTCTTCTGAAATTTTCATCCACAGCTTCTTTTTTATCTCCACGGTTATAGCTTAAATTCAACGTGGAAAACATTCCTTCGCTGACTCCACCCATACGTGTTGAAAATCCATGTCTGACTCCTGCCTGATCCAATTTTTTAAATGTCAGATATGGAACAGACCCCTCATGTAATATCGTAGACTGATTATCGTTTGATTTTTTAAAATGCATGTTTTATCACCCTGATCTTCTTTCCTAAAATCTCCACTACATCAAAACGGATCGGCTGTTCAAAAGATAGATGATTCTTCTTTAAATAAATCATTGCACTCTTTCGGATCTTCTGCTGTTTTCTTTGGTCTACAGCTTGTGCCGGATATCCCTTTTTGTCATCTTTTCTGTATTTTACTTCCACAAATACCAATGTCTGATCTTCTTTTGCTATAATATCAATCTCTCCGACTTTTGTATAAAAGTTTTGTTCAAGGACGTCATATCCTTGCTGTTTCAGAAACCAACAGGCAATCGCTTCTGCTTTTGCCCCTGTCTCCCTGTTATTTTTCTTCATATTATATATACTTTTTTGTTTTTTATATGTATTTCTTTACAAATGTTCTTCTATGGATATCACAGATTCCCTGCTTTTTGATTCCTTCAATATGTGCTTTGGTTCCATATCCTTTATTTTTTGCAAAGTCATATCCCGGATAAATTGTATCATATTCTTTCATCATACGGTCCCTTGTAACTTTCGCAACAATACTTGCCGCTGCGATCGATGCGCTTTTTGCATCTCCTTTGATGATCGGAACCTGTTCGATCTCAACGTCTGGAATTGTTACCGCATCATTCAATAAAAGATCTGGTTTTATCGAAAGCTTTGAAATTGCCTGCTGCATTGCCTTATAAGTTGCCTGCAGGATATTGATCTCATCGATCACTTCTTCTGAAGACATTCCAATACCGATTGCAACTGCTTTCTCATAAATCTCATCATATAAAAGCTCCCTTTTCTTCTCTGAAAGCTTTTTGGAATCATTCAGATATAAAATATCACAGTCTTTTGGCAAAATCACTGCAGCCGCAACAACAGGTCCTGCAAATGGTCCTCTTCCAACTTCATCAATTCCACAAATCGCCTGATGATCTCCATATTCTCTTTCAAAAGAAAACATCTCATACATTCTTTCTTTCTCAAGCCTTAATTTTTCTAACTTCCTGGCTTCTCGTTCTTCTTTCTTTGTCATAAGTCTTAAAACCCTTCCTATGGCCGGATCACACCTGCATTCTTCCATGGATAAAACCGGAAAATGATCCTCCCTGTGATCTTTGACCTCTTTACTGGACCAACCTCTTTGTATCTGCTGTCATTACTATTATCTCTGTTATCTCCTAAAACAAAATATTCATCTGATGAAAGATGAAACTTTCCTTTTAATTCACATGAATCTGTCGTATGATCTTTAGAATAATCTTTTACTTCTTTGTCGTTTACATAGACTTTTCCTTTTGTGATCTTTACCGTTTCTCCTGGAAGTGCGATCACTCGCTTTACAAAAAACTGATCGCCACCTTCTGGTCCTGGAAATACAATAATCTCATATCGTTTAGGATCCCGAAAACGATATGTTAACTTATCTAACAACACTTGATCATGATCATGCAAGTGCGGTTCCATTGAATGTCCACTTACTTTCGTCCGTTCACCAACACACATAATAAGAACAAATGCAAATGCAACCGCGATCAAAATGGTACCCAGCAACCTTAGAATACTTTTAAACATTCTTATATCTGCCCCTCAAAGGCTTTTATGCCTCTTTTGTCCCTTCTTCTGGTGTTTCCAGAGAAATTTTTCCTAATTTCCCATTTCGGAATTCCTCTAATACGATCTTTGATGCTTTTTCGTAATCTAATTCATTTCCTTTCATCTTACAATTACGATTTAGCGCAATCTGTTCTAAGATTTTCACTTTATCTTCATTTTCATCTACTTGATAGCGATCAGCAAGAATTCCCTGATAATGATTTTTTAAATACTCGATCAGTTCGATCGCCATTTCATCCTGATTGAGGATTTCATCTCTGATCGATCCGATCAATGCCAGACGAAGCCCAACCTGCTGGTCTTCAAATTTAGGCCATAAAATTCCAGGGGTATCTAATAATTCAATATTCTTATTTAATTTGATCCACTGTTTTCCTTTTGTAACTCCTGGTTTATTTCCTGTTTTTGTACAGGCTTTTCCAACCAGACTGTTGATAAATGTTGATTTTCCAACGTTTGGGATTCCTGCGATCATTGCTCTGATCGGACGGTTTTTAATCCCACGTTTTCTATCTCTCTCAAGTTTTTCCTTGCAGGCATCCATCACGATCGCCTGTGTACCTTTGACACCTTTTCCTGATCTTGCATTTGTTCTTGCTACATAGAATCCTTTTTCTTTAAAATATTCTTCCCACTGTGCAGTCACACGTTCATCTGCCATATCTGTCTTATTTAACAAGATCAATCGTGACTTGTTCGCTGCCAACTGGTCAATATCCGGATTTCTGCTGCTTAGTGGAATTCTTGCATCCACAAGTTCGATCATAATATCGATCAGTTTCATGTTTTCCTGCATCATACGTTTTGCTTTGGTCATATGACCCGGGTACCACTGAAAATCCATTCTTTATTTCTCCTTCCCTCTGTTTACCACGGCCAGTATTTGATACCGACCTTTCCAATGATATTTGTTCTTTTGATATTTCCAACACTCGCACTTCTGGAATCTTCACTATTATTATAGTTATCTCCCACAACAAAGTACTGCTTACTCTTTAATGTAATCTCATCTGCTGCTAATCCTGCAGATAAAATCTTCTGACTTGAAAATGCTTTTGTTTTCTTTCCGTTTACATAGATTCTGCCGTTTTTGATCTGAACCTTTTCTCCCGGAAGACCTATCACTCGTTTTACATAGTAATTTCCATTCTTGTCATCTGATTTAAATATGACCACATCATACCTGCTTGGTCCCTTGATCTGATAGATCAGGCGATTCACCAGATGTTTTTCACCTCTTTCAATCGTTGGTGACATAGAATCACCTTGAATCGTAAAACTGAAACACACAAATCTTACTAACAAAAATGCCAGTAACACAACTCCGACAAATTTTAAGACATACTGAATCACGATTTCCCTTTGCTGACGCTGTTTCTTGCGCATCTGATAGGTTACTGTGTATCCTTTCCTCATAGAAGAACTCCTTTCCTCTTCGTATAGAAAGATTCGTAAAATTCCTGTATACTAAAACAGGGATAAGCTATACAGCCTATCCCTCTCTTTTGACAATCTTTGTCTGATTATACTCTTTCTTTTACTTTTGCTGCTTTACCAACACGATCACGTAAGTAGTATAATTTAGCACGTCTTACTTTACCACGTCTTACTACTTCAATCTTTTCGATGATTGGAGAATGTACTGGCCATGTTTTTTCAACACCAACACCACTTGCCTGTTTTCTTACAGTAAATGTTTCGCGTGCTCCACCATTCTGTCTTTTGATGACTGTTCCTTCGAAAACCTGAATTCTTTCACGGTTTCCTTCTTTTACTTTCGCGTGAACTCTTACAGTGTCTCCTGTTTTGAATTCAGCAACTTCTCTTAACTGTGCATCTTCGATGCTTTTAATAATATCCTGTGCGCTCATTGTTGTTCCTCCTTGAACGTTTTTAGATGTTCTTAATACCAAATGTAACAGAGGACCATCCATATTTATAACAACTTGAACATATTATCATATTTTTTTATGTGAAGCAAGTGTTTTTTTGTATTTTTTAAGATTCTTTACCTTAATACAAATTTCTCCATTGCCTTTGCGACTCCATTTTCCTGATTGGAAACCGTAATATAGTCTGCGATCGCTTTCATAGAATCAAGGCCATTTTCCATAACAACCGCAAGTCCTGCACTTTCTAAAAGTTCTCTGTCATTGTCTGCATCCCCACAACTCATAATCTCTTCTTTTTGAATATTCAAGATCTTTGCAAGATGGAACAGACCATCTCCTTTATTACAGCCTTTCTTAGAAATCTCAAGATTCTTTGGAAGAGAACTTGAAAACTGAATGTCTTCAATCTTACTCAATGCATCCGCTGCTCTTCGTCTTTCTTCCATCGTCTTAAATAATAAAGTTGTCTTCTCAACAGTTGTTGACTGTTCTTTTACAAACATCTCTAAATCATCAACAAGAACTCTCGACCCCTGCACAATTGCTTTTGTATTTGAATCAAGTTCATAATAATCAATATTTTCCATTTCTTTTTTGTTAGCATAGGATTGCCCATTTAAACTAATACTTTCCATTAGATCAAATTGCTTAAGAAAATCCATCAACTCTAAAACTCGATCCATTTCAAAATGATTTTTATAAATCACTTTTTCTTCTTTTAAGTCATAAATGGTTGCACCATTACTGAAAATCCCATAGCGAATTCCTTCCATCTCTTTTAACTCTGGCGGTAATGCATTCACAGCTCTTCCTGTAGCCGGAACGAAATAAACACCTTGTGCCATTGCTTTTTTGATCACATTCTGTGTATACTTTGTAATCTTACGCTCTCGATTCAACAGTGTTCCATCCATATCCGCTGCGACAAGCTTAATCCTATTTTCCCCCATCTTTTTCTTTCATCTCCTTCTCATATGCCTCCCATAGATCCGGTCTTCTCTCTTTGGTACGTTTGACTGACTGTTCATGCCTCCATTTGCGGATATTCTCGTGATGTCCGGATAAAAGAACTTCTGGCACCTCTTTATCTAAAAACACTGGTGGTCTTGTATACTGTGGATATTCAAGCAACCCATTTTCGAAAGATTCATCCCCAGCGGAATCATCATTATGTAAAACACCTGGAACCAATCTTGAAATTGAATCGATCATCACCATTGCAGGCAATTCCCCACCAGTCAATACATAATCTCCGATTGATACATAATCTGTGACTATTTCTTCCAAAACCCTCTCATCGATTCCTTCATAATGCCCACATAAAAAAACTAATTCTTCTTCTTTTGCAAGTTCCTTTGCCATCTCCTGATGAAATGTTGTCCCTTGCGGCGTCAGATAGACAACTCTTGGTTTCTTCTTCATATCTTTTTCAAGGTCTTTATACGCACGGTAAACCGGCTCTGGCTGCATCACAAGTCCGGCTCCGCCTCCATATGGGTAATCATCCACTTTCATATGTTTATTGGTAGAATAGTCACGAATATTGACCGCATTGATCTCAAGAAGTCCTGCTTCAATCGCTCTTCCGATGATACTTGTATTCAACCCGTCCATCACCATCTCTGGAAATAATGTTAATATATGAAATCTATTCATCTAATAATCCTTTCATGACATGGACTGTGATCTCACCTTTTTGAAGATCCACATTCTTAATGCATTCTCTGATCGCTGGAAGTAAAACTTCTTTTCCATCTTCCATCTTCACTTCATAGACATCATTTGCACCCGTCTGTAAAACATCAGTTAATTCCCCAAGAACTTCTCCATTATCCTCTCTGATCACAGAAAGACCGATCAGATCTGCGATAAAGTATTCGTCTTTTTCAAGAGGTACTGCCTGATCTCTTGTAACAAACAGGCCTTTTCTTTTATACATCTCTACTTCGTTGATATTTGAAAATTCTTTAAATCTCAAAACCGGCTGGTTCTTTACGAATTTGCATGACACTACGTGTAATAGTTTTCTTTCTTTTCCTGTATCTAAATATACTTCTTTTAATTTCTTAAATCGTTTGATATCATCTGTCATCGGAAATACTTTGACTTCCCCAGCGATGCCGTGTGTGTTGGCGATTGCTCCTACTTGTAAGAATTCTTCCATGGATTCATTTTATTCCTTTCATTTTGATTTTTCTATTTATTATTGTATAAAATGGTTTAAAAAAACACAACTATTTTATTATAATCGTACTTGTTATAATATATCAATACAAAATGGCAGAAGATTCAACTCCAATAATATTATCAACAAACTGAAGATAAGCAATTTGAATATTTTCCAAACACCTCGATAAATCGGTGTTGTTTAAGCCCTTTTACCATCTGTCATCTGTTAATAAATACAAAAATTATTAGCCAGTACCGTATAACATACACACTGTGTAGTGGTTTGAATCACGTAAATTATTTGAATATTATAAAAAGAGATCATGTGTCAGCAACCGTACGGACACGTCTGCACTTAGCGAGTGGATGGTCGTTAGACCATTCAGGAGCTTAGTACAGCTACGTGGGAGTCCGAACGCGAGTGGGTTGCAGACACATGATCTCTTTTTATAATATTCCACCAATAATTTCCGTCTTCAAACTACAAATCACAATTTATTTCAAAGCAGCCAACGTTTTCACAACCAGTTCCCATGTACGTTCTGTAGATGAGATACTCAACACCTCATTTGTTGTATGAATATGTTCCATCTGTGGTCCAAAGGATACTGCATCAAGCCCCGGCAATTTAGAAGCAAAGATTCCACATTCAAGTCCTGCATGAATACCTTCAACAACTGGTTCTTCTCCGTTGTATAAATGTTTATATGCTTCAACCATAACCTCACGTAATCTGGAATCTGCTTTATATTCCCATCCTGGATATGGTCCTGCAATCTCTACATTCCCTCCTAATGTTTCTGTAAGAGATGTTAATTGATCGATCAGATACTGTTTTTCTGTCTCACTGGAACTTCTAACTGCAAATGTCATCTGTACTTCAGATTCTTCTGTTGTTAAAATTCCCATATTCAGTGATGTCTGTACCAATCCTTCAATCTCTGGATTCATTCTCTGAACACCATTTGGCATATGAACCATTGCTGTTACTACTGCAAATGTTGTATCTTCTGTGAATGTTTCTATATTTGCTGCTTCTTTTACATTCACTGTTAATTTTGCATCTGGATCTGTGACTTTATATTCTTCTTTGATCTGTGCAAATGTATCTTCAACGATCTGTTTTGCTGCTTCTAATTCTTCTGGAAGTACTGCAACAGATGCTTCGCTAAACTTAGCGATCGCATTGTCTTTTTCTCCACCATTTACGGAAACAAGCTGCATTTCAACCTCATTAAACAGACTTAACAATACTCTTGCCATTGCACAGTTTGCGTTCAAACGCCCTTTGATGATCTCGACACCAGAATGCCCACCTGCAAATCCAGTCATCTTGATTTCAATAACAGATGCATTGACAGTTTCTGTCTCATATGGAATCTTACAGATTACGGATGCTCCACCTGCACAGCTGACTGTAAACACTCCTTCGTCTTCAGAATCCATGTTCATAAATAAACGTCCCTTAAGATCTGAAACATCAATAGTTGCTGCTCCAAGCATACCGATTTCTTCGTTAACTGTAAAGATTGCTTCGATTGGTGGGTGTGCCATTTCTTCATCGTCTAACACTGCAAGTGTATATGCAACCGCAATCCCATCATCTCCACCTAAAGAAGTTCCTTTTGCTGAAATATAATCTCCATTGATTTCCAGATCCAATCCTTCTTTTTCCATATCTTTATCGCAATCTGCTTCTTTGACTGCAACCATGTCCATATGTCCCTGAAGAATGACTGGTTCAGAAGCCTCATATCCTTTGGATCCATCTTTCCAGATGATCACATTCAGATCTTCATCCTGTCTGTATTTTAATTCATGTGCTTTTGCAAAATCTACCAGATAATCGCTAATCTGCTGCAGATTTCTTGATCCGTGAGGGATTGAACAAATCTCCTCAAAATATTTAAATACTTTGTTTGGCTGTAATTCTCCTAATACTGACATTTTATGTCCTCCTTATTTTTTGTGCATTTTGTAACGACTGCCCTCTTGTTCGAGCTGATTCGTTTTCAGCATATATTCTACAAGTTTCTTCGCATAGTCTCGTTTATCCTTCACAACCGCTTTATTTCTTGAAAATGGCTGTTTCGCTTCAAGACCTTCGCAAATCTGTTCTACCTGTGAAATTGTAACGTATTCATGTTGTTTTAAATACTTTTTTATTTTATCCTGTCCTTTACTAAAAAGCAAATTCATCAGGTCACTTGTCTGATTCTTTTGTTTTACGATTCCCCATCCATATAGGATCATCGTCACTATGGCAAATAAAGCAATGCCTATGATCACTGTTGATATTTTCATATTAAATCCTTTTTCACTTTTAATAATATTTATTCTTCAAAAACAATGTATTTATTTCTTTCTAAAATTGCAAAATACTGTGATAATCTTTCATATAACTGTGTTGCTGCACCTTCATGAACTGCTTGAAGTTCTTTTCCTATCTCATAAATACTTTTCTTTCCATCAATTTTCTGCCACACAAAACTTCCATATTCATCTAATTTGATAAAACTGTAACGTGGCTTTTTAAATATTTTCTGCGCGATCGTATTATAAAATCCAGTATTTTCTACTGTAATTTCTACAATTCCATCTTCTGACACATCCCATTTCATATCATTGATCTTCGGGATGTTGTCAATATAATTCTTCTTTTCTTTCATAATGCACCTTTTTATTTAGAAAGCACTACTGCAGAATCGCAGCAGTGCTTTCTTCTCACTGAAATACATATTTATTTTTATTATTTTGCGTCTACTTCAATCGTCTTTTTATTTCTTGTGAAGTAGAATAATATAGCTAACAATACTACAAAAGCTGCTAAACCTACCCAGTTACCTACACTCTGGAAGGCAGCTCCATATACAGATGACAGATTGATCTTATCTGCAACACCAAATACTGCCAGTACAGCCAGAAGGATACCAACGATACCTTCTCCTGCAATCATACCTGCAGCATAAAGGACTCCTCGATCTGATCCGTCTTTTCTTGCCGCATCACTGTCATATTTTCTCTTATTGTCAATAAACCAACGAATCAGTCCACCAACCATGATCGGTGTACTTAAGTAAATTGGTAAATAAAGACCGATTGAAAATGCTAACACTGGAATTCCAAGGATTTCAACAACGATTGCGATAAACACACCCATGAAAATCAATACCCATGGTAATGTACCACCCATAACACCTTCAACGACCATCTTCATCAATGTTGCCTGTGGTGCTGGAATCTGATCAGAACCGAATCCCCATGCTGCGTTCAGAAGGTACATAACTCCTCCGATCGCAAATGCTGCTACGATCGCACCGATCAATTCTCCGATCTGCTGTAATCTAGGTGTCGCACCTACGATATAACCTGTCTTTAAGTCCTGTGAAGTATCTCCTGCCATAGCTGCTACGATACAGATAACAGTACCAATAGAAATTGCTGATACCATACCTGCTGCTCCTGTATTCCCAGTTGCTTTTAAGATAAATGTTGTTACGATCAGTGTCGCGATCGCCATACCTGATACTGGGTTATTACTACTTCCTACAATACCAACCATTCTAGATGATACCGTTGCAAAGAAGAAACCAAATACAACAATCATCACTGCTCCCAAGAAGCTTACTGGAATCTCTGGTAATAACCAGATTAAAACTGCAATGATCAGGATTCCTCCAAGAACCACTTTCATAGAAATATCCTGCTGTGTTCTTAACTGGCTGTCACCTTTCTTACCGAATCCCTTCATAGCATGTCCAAATGTCTTGATCATTGTTGGGAATGTCTTGATCAGACTGATCAGACCACCAGCTGCTACTGCACCGGCACCAATATATCTGACATAGTTACTCCAGATCTGGCTTGCACCTAACTGATTAAATGCAAGTGCTTTTCCTGTCTCATCGACAACTTTTGATAAAGAATCTCCGCCAAAATAAGCAATTGCAGGAATTAATACAAGATAAGATAGCACACCACCTGCAAAAAGATAGCTTGATACCTGCACACCACAGATATAACCTACACCTGCTAATGCCGGAAGAACATCCATACCAACGGATGTTGTATACTGTCCCTGCATTGAAAATTCAACTTCACTAGGGAAAAGTTTTAAACCATCTGCAATAAATTTATAAACTGCCGCAATTCCGAGTCCTGCAAATACAACTTTAGATTTACTTCCTCCTTCTTCTCCAGCTAAAAGCACTTCTGCACAAGCTGTTCCTTCAGGATAAGGAAGTACCCCATGTTCTTCTACGATGAGGGCTGTACGAAGAGGTACCATAAAAAGTACTCCTAAAATACCACCGCAAAGCGCGATCAATGCGATAGATACAAAAGATGGAGCAGTAACTCCACTTCCCTTTTCTGATGCCCAAATAAAAATAGCAGGGATTGTAAAGATTGCTCCTGCTGCTAATGATTCACCTGCTGAACCAATTGTCTGTACCATGTTATTTTCAAGGATGGAATCTTTCTTTAAGATCACACGGATCACACCCATGGAAATAACTGCCGCTGGAATGGAGGCTGATACAGTCATACCAACTCTTAGCCCCAAATAAGCGTTTGCACCACCAAATATAACCGCCAGTATCATACCAAGGATTACTGATGTAACTGTAAACTCTGGTAATACTTTATCTGCGGAAATAAAAGGCTTAAAGTCATTTTTCTTTTCCATTTTTCTCTCCTATTTTCAATATATATTTCACTGTATCTCTCTATTATACTAAATCATACAAGAAAAAGAAACCCCTTCTTTTTCTTAAACTTCTTAACTTAGATTCCTCGCATTTTTTAATAAACAGTTTTGCTTTATGTGTTGTATAAAATGCATTATACATTAAAATAAATCAAGCATATTATCCAAATAAACTTCTTCTCTAACGCATATTTGGTATTCTGGTTTTACCATATAGTATAGTAGAAACTCCAAAACCAACGCACTTCCCAATCCACGTCCTTCAATTTTAAAATTCTCAAACCCCATTGGAAGATAAATTTTCTTTATATCATTAGCACTGATAAATCCTGGATTCTTCATTGCCTTTGAAAAACGATAGCCTTCCTTTGCATCTGGCGAGTTGCATTTGTGATCTGGTATCATTTCTCCTAAGTTTTTTCGACTGACTATTTCGTAGCATTGCTTTCTATCTTTACATCCAAACCAACAGCATTCATTGCATAAAAATTCCACTTTATTTTTCTCCTGCTCCGAAAGCATGTTTAATTTATCAAATGCTTTATTTAACCGAAAATCTGGTACTACATACCGAAAATCTTCTTTCTTTACTTCTTGCAAAAATTCATTAAAATCCGTCAACACTTTTGTCGTAGAAGATACAAAATATAATTTTGGATAATTTATTTCCAAATACTTAAGCAATAAATCCGAATGGACGATCACACCATTTCTTTTTTCTCCAACTTCTTCAAACATTTTGCATAGGATATTACATTTTTTATCTGTTAAATGTTCTTTTCTAAGTAAACTGTTGCTAAAAGTCAGTCTGGCTGAAATTCCATATTCCTGTGTAAGTTTTAAGACTTCTTCTGGATTATCAGATCCAAATCCTGCGCGTCCGCCTCCCCAGAGACAATCTGCAGGAGAGCCATAGATGGAACTGATCTCACACCAGTCATAAAAGTATTCTCTGTGTTCCTTATATAATGGCAGAAAGGCACAATATAATTCATAAAATTCAAATAATCCTGGCAGGTGATAGTATACTTTTTTGTTTTTTCTTTGGCTCATTTGTTATTTCTCCCATTTCTGATCGTCATTTTTCATTCCTATTATTATAGTCATATTTTTCTATATTATGGTGACATGCTCCCACCACTTAAATCCCTGATTTTGAAGTGGGGCTTCTTGCTCAATGGCTCTACTGAGCCAAGTATCTACAAGCTATCCTCGCGTGCCCCGCGATTCTTTTGCCCGGACACGGGCATATTTTCTTATTATCTGATTGTCCGGATACGGACAGTTTATGCTGTCAACATCCTTCTTGCCTCTTCACGGATGCTGATCGCTGCATTATGATCTCTGTCCATCTTATTTCTACACTCACAGTGATAGACTCTTTCGAATAATCTCAACTCTTTCTTTATCCTTCCACATTTACAGCATTTTTTACTGGAAGGAAAGAAACGGTCTACCTTTATCATTTTCTTTGTCTTTTCATACTCTCGAATCTTATCATCAAGCATCTGATTGTACAGAAAACGACAATAGCCAAATGTTTTGCCAAGAAGTATCTTCTGTTCTTCTGTCGGATAGATCCGAAAACGATATGCTATGTTCAATACTTTTTCTCTTCCTGGGTTTCAATGTATTGACGGATCACTTCTACTGTAGTGCCTGCTACTGGCACTTTTATAAGCATTGATAAATTTACTAAGTTCTGTTCTCGGCTGCGCACGGAACATTACATGCACATGATTAATGTCATGGTTCTATTATACCATAGACCGTACTATCGAACAAGTGTTCTTTTTGTTTTTATGCAATTCATCTCCAACCTGTAGAGGAGAATTCTTGCTATATTATGTTAAAATTACGTTAATCAGTAGTTTTGTGAATATGTCTGTTCGTGTGATCTTTGCTGCTATTCTTGTGTTCCATTTTTCATTGCAAATTGAAACATTACCGTTTTTCTTATCTTGCCGGATGGATTGGAATGCTTGTGGCGGAAATACCGTTGCTTTTGAAGAAATTTTAATTTGTAAGTTGGCCAACTATAAATTATAAATTTGATATGGGTGTCAAAACATAATAATTATCGCCCATAGAAATCTATGTTCCTTGAAAATTTCTTATAAAACAACAAATATCCATTGTTAGATCTGTTTTGGGGTAATAACCCACACCACTGTTTCTGCTCTGTTAACTGATCTGGGGAATTAAGGCGCACTGACCCACACTGTTCAGATATCCAAACAGCTTCTTGAAGTTCAGGGCTGCCAGTTTTATCCCAAAACGGAGTTTAGTGGGGAGAAGCCCTCTTACCGGCATATGGTCTATCTGGTATTTCCTCCACAGGATGGATGGGATTGTTTCCACTCCGTTTCTGATCCGGGACAATTCCTTATATTTTTCTGTCTTCATTTTCCTTTGTGTCTTTGCTCTGTCAGAGGATTTTTTAGACAGAAAAACCACACTGGTCCTTTAAACATCTTGGGGTTGCACTGGTCACAGTGTGGACAGTTTTCACATTTGTTTTTTGGAAATGATATCCTGCATTGTCCAGTCTGGTTGATATAATTGCAGCGTTTGTATTGTCCCTGCCGCTATAGGCCCCATCTGTTATAAGCACTGTTGGCTCCTCTGTTTTTTCCATGGATTCAACAGTTTCCACAATGTTTGCTGTATAACCACGGTTTTGTTTCCCCTCTTTTTCACGGTAAGTTGCATCCGGGTCAGAGGGATTCTGCAGGATTTGGGAACCCATAGCTCCATCTTCTTTGGTTTTCAGCCGTCTCGTACCGGATTCTTCCACAACCGTCTATTCTTTTAAAACACGCTCCTGAAGTGGAAGTTTGAATTGCAATTAACACGAAAAGTTATTGTTCACTGTAACATTCCGCAAGGTGTTTTTTTTGCGAACAAAGTTCACAGAAAACCCGAGAATTGCGGCGCGAAGCGTGTTACTGTGAACGGTAACCACGAAAAAGATTTTCGTGAATTATGATCTTGGAAAATATTGACCGCTTATAATAAGATTAGTATAATGATGTAAAAATATAACGACTCAAAGGGAAAGTCTGACAATATAGCTGAAGCAGAACTTTTGGACACGTTATAATGGGAAAGGAGTGGAAGGAAAAAGAGAAATTAACAGCATCACAAAATGAAAAAACCAAATAATCAGGAGAAAAATCAAAGTGAAAAAGACAAGAAACATTTTAGTAAGCTTATTGGCATGCCTTTTCGTAATCCTGGCAGTACCTACAGCAGTAAGCGCAGCAGCAAAGGCACCTCAGTGCCCGAAGAAACAGACTCTGGAGTTTTATAATGCTTATATTAGTGGAAATGAAATGCCCACAGAAGGAGATGGATATATTTATATAAAGAATTTATCCAGGTCCGCTGTAATCACAAATGTAAAATCATCTAACAAATATTATACCGCATCAAAAGCAGCTGGTCTTAACGCTGTTTTTGTACAAACGACATCAGATTCCGATTCCATACATGATGTAAAAGATGGCGAAAAAACAAAACTCCGTTTTACAGTAAAACAGAATGGAAAGAGCTATAACCTGTCTTGTGCCGTAACATTCAAAAAGCACTCTCGAGTATTTAAAAGTGTAAAGATCGGCTCCAAAAATTATGCTGCTCTTGCAAAAGGCCATTGGACGGTAAGGGATAAAGGAACTGCTCCAAAATCAAAAGTAAAGATTACTGTTAAAACTGTCAAGAATTATAAGGTGGACAGTATTGAAATCTTTTATAAAAATAAATCCAAAAAGATAAAAAATGGTAGAAAGGTTTCTTTAAAAAATGCCACAACAATTTGTATAAACTATCATATAACAGCAAAACCCAAATATTATAAAAGGCCAACTGCAGGTTACAGAGGTTACTTCTTTGGCGGAACTGTTAAGAGTCCATTGTATGAATCTTTTTATCTAGAATATGAGGATAATATATTGGCTCCTCAATGATGTAGAAAAATAGCCAATAACGACGGGCTATCCCTATGCCCGTCATCCCCTTATTGAGAAAACCATGGACGATCACCACAAAAGATTCCGATTTCAGCACTGAATTACAAGATTGGAAAACTTGAGTGGGGGTGTATGTTAAATGTTATTATTTTTCAATTTTTGTAGTGGTAGACAGTGTTTATTATAAATACCAATACAGTAAAACATACACACTGTGTGGTGGTTTGAATAGTGTTTCGTTGTATGAGTCAGAAAGAAGATAAGAAGAAATATTTATAAGAAAAAAGGGTGACAACATGAGTACTTTTTGAATGCGTTTTTTACAAATTCGCAGCGCCCTGTGGTTGATTGTCTGCCCGCAGCTGCGGGCATTTTGGCTCGCAGCTAGGGAGTTATCAAAGGAACAGGCGCGAATCAGCGATTTGTAAAAATGCTTTCAAAAATGCGGAGTGTCACCCTTTATTTTTATAAATATTTCTTCTCTTGTTCTTTCTGACTCATACATGCAACACTATCAACAAATCACAATTTTATCTTGGTGTTAATTCTACATACATATCTTTGTACTGTCTTGCACTTGTCTCCCATGATACATCTTTATTCATATCACGAATCACCATATCATCCCAGCTTGCTCTATTCTCAAAGTAGCATGTCTTTGCTCTATTGATCGTATCATACAGAAGTCCGCTTTCATATCGATCAAATGTAAAGCCGTTACCTGTATTATCAAACATGTTATATGGCCAAACAGTATCTCTAAGTCCTCCTGTCTCTCTGACAATTGGAATCGCGCCATATCTCATAGCAATCAATTGTGTTAGTCCGCATGGCTCGAATCTTGATGGAACTAAAAGTGCATCACATCCAGAATAGATATTGTGGGCAACATTTTCATCGTAAGCAATATAGGCACAAAAACTTCCTTTATATTGATTCTCGTAAGAACGGAAAGCTTCTTCATACCAGGAATCACCTGTACCAAGAACAACTACCTGTGTATTTCCATCCATAACGCCTGGAATTACGTCATTGACCAGATCAAGTCCTTTTTGGTTCGTAAGACGAGAAATCAATCCGATCACCATCTTGTGTTCGTCGACCTCTAATCCTAAAGATTCCTGTAGTGCTTTCTTATTCTTCTTTTTATTTTCGATTGCTGTCTTTGCATCATAATTTGCTTTTAACAACTTGTCTGTAGATGGATTCCAGATGTTGATATCAATACCATTTACAATTCCTCTGATCTTATTCTGGTGATATCTTAAGTGCTCTGCAAGTCCTTCTCCATATTCTTCTGTCTGAATCTCTCCAGCGTATGTGTTACTTACCGTTGTAAGTCTATTGCAATAAGTGATTCCACCTTTTAACATATTCGCATCCAACCAGTTCTGAGTCAGGCAGTCTTTGTTGAATACATAATCCGGAAGTCCTGACCAGTATTGGATCATTTTTCTGTCGTAGATACCTTGGAATTTTAGGTTATGTATCGTAAGTACTGCACTTGCACGTCCTACATTTGTATCTGCAAAACATGTTCTTAGATAAAGTGGTACCAACGCTGCCTGCCAGTCGTGGCAGTGTACTACATCAGGAACCCAGTCCAGATAATTCAGTGCCGCCAATGCTGCCTTGGAAAAATAACAGAACTTTGGAATATCATCAATCAGATTTGTATACGGATTACCCCAAGAGAAAAATTCCTCATTGTCGATAAAATCATAAACTACACCGTCTTCCTGATACTCCATAATACCTACATAATATTGTCTTCCATCAGAACAAAGATCCATATAGAAAGAGCCTTTGTATTCCATCTTTTCTTGATATTCCCACGGAATGCACTTGTATCTTGGAAGGATCACTTTCACATCAACATTTAATTTTGCAAGGCTCTTTGGAAGTGCAGACATAACATCTCCAAGCCCTCCTGTTTTCACAAATGGATAGCATTCTGAGCCAATAAAAACGACACTTCTTCTTGGTCCAAGATCAGGCTGTTCAATAACCTGATTTTCTTCTACTGGCGTTTCTATTTTGATTTCTTCTTTTGGTTCTGGTTGTGCAACTTCCTCTTTTATTATTGCAGGTTCTGCTGTTGGAATAACAGTCTCTTCTGTATCTGTACTTTTCACTGTTGAAACAGTTGCTTTTTTTGCCCTGCTTTTTGCATTATTTCTTGTCTTACTTTTTGTTCTTGTTTTTCTGCTCATATTTGCCTCCAATCTGCAACATACATCATGCGATCTGCAATGAATTTTTATGATATTCTTATTATACCATAAATATTTTCAAATAACAAATGCCAAAAACATCGTATTTAAGCAATTTGTTGAATGTTTTAATACTTCTAAACTGCCTCTAAAATGCTATATTTAGTAACAAATTAGTAACATAGAAATATTATTTTTCTTTACCCTGTGATACCATCAGCAATCGCTTTTGCAATCTTTTTGTATCCAGTTTTCTTATATAGATCATAGTCATCTTTATCATCGACAAAACATACCTCGATTAGGATTGCTTTATTGATCGTATGATTAAGATAATACAGATTTCCTGTTGTTTTAATTCCTCTGTTTGTAAATCCTAGCTTTTTCATGTTTGCTAAGATTCTGTTACCAACAGTTTTCTTAATCCCTACACTCTGAGTGCACCAGATTTCTGTACCTGCAATTTTCTTGTCTCCCTTGTGATCGTTGCGACCCGAATTAAGATGAATCGAAACATCTAATGTTGCTTGTCTTTTGTTGCACTTAGTACAGATCTTTCTGAGAACGTCCGTCTGACTAGTTCCATTGCTAACTGTACAATTATATGCCTTATGTCCTTTTTTCTTTAATAGCCTTACAACCTCTTTGCAGATTTTTCTATCTTCTCTGCTCTCGTCCAATAAGTCACTTGCTCCACACGCAATCCGTCCGCTTGGATTATGCCCACCATGAATATTATATACTGCCATTATTCTTCCTCCTGATCTTTATTTACTACTTTGTCTGCTACTTCTAATCCTTTTGTTAATGCTTTGGGTACGTTATATCCTGCTTCCACAAAATTTTCCACGATAGATCGAATCTCATTGATCAGCAATGATGCCAATACAAACCATCCAAGTAATGTTGTAATCCCAAGATCTACACCAATTACTTTTCCAATCTCAATGAAAACTGCTGATGATCCGAATGCTACCATTATCATGATCCAGTATCCTAACTTTTTCATGACGCCTCTCCAGCCAATTCGTGAACTTACTTTTCCTTCCATCTTCGCACCCATCCAACCAGTAAACTGATCTGCTACGTTCAGTGCCAGATAAGCCACAAAAAGAATCCAGTGTTCGCCTAAAATATAACTCAGTACGGCCACGATCGATCCGGTCACTGCATTGTATGTGTCAATTACATTGTTTGTCATTTTCTTCATTTCCCTCACTTTCCTTTCTTTTGTTAGAAAATTATTATTTTACACATAAAAATAAGACCCACAGCGGTCTTGCTCTGATTTCCATATTCTCTTTCATTCTATTCTTCTACCTCTGCATCCTGAATCTCATAAAACTTATTTGTGAACTCTGCAATATCTTTTCTGATCTGCACTTTGTTCGCTTTATAAAGATTCCGATCCTGAATTGTCTGGTTTACATTATCATTACCTGCTCCGTCAGACGTGACGTTTGCAGACAAATAAACTACCTGTTTATCTACATCCCCATCCTTTACTGTGATTGTTCCTGTAAGTGTTGTGCTTTTCTTTGTTTCTAACATAGTTATGCTCCTTTCATTTTGCATAAATATAGGCATCAGCGATTAAGCCAATGCCTGAGTTAATTGTTTTATTGTTTTTTCTGCCTGCAATAATCTTATCTGCAGATCATTGATGATTGCTTCTTGCATGTCAATTCGACCTGCTTGATATATTAAATCTTTTCTGGTCTTTTGGATCATAAAGGTGTTTGCTCCGATCAATTCATCATATGCTAATGTGTAAACTTCAGTCATGTTATTTTCGCCATATGTTTTTTCGGCATACTCTGGGTCTATATGGTGCGTTGCACATATTCCAAATTGTTCATTGTGAGATTTCCCATAATCGTTCAAAACACTATTTACATTCTGTGCCTTGAAACCTATGTGATAGGAAATGTCGGTGTCATCTTTGAATCTATACTTAATCGGTTCCAATTGCATATAACTTTTAATGAAATCATCGTCAAAATGTCGAAAATCTTTCTTGATTCTTTCGTCAGAGCTGTTACGGAATCCTTTTCTGGAGCTAACTCCTGATGTTTCTATATACATCATTCCAGAGCCAGAATCTCCGTTTACATAAAACGCATGATATCCAGCATAATAATAAATATTGTTTGTGTTATTATAGTTACCACAACCTATATATGCATCCGTTCTACCATTCCATGTATAATGTCCATCACTACCTGCGTAAATCCATGAACCAGCAATTAGATCATTACCAGCGTAAAGATTATTTTCAAACCAAACATTAGATGTAGACCATTGAATACGCATTGGTCGAGCACTAGTCCAATCTCCATAAGGTTGACCAGATTCTGTCCTTAAAATATAAAAAGATTCGTTATCGTTTCGCAACATACAACCAATGCCCGTATTACCATTAGTTATACGCATTTGACAATTGGACGTTTGTATTTCACCACTACTATATATATAATAGCCGCAAACTACACTGTCTTTATCGTCATGCTGAACGAATATTCCATCGCTTCCATAACTTGTGTGAGAATTAGTTGCAGACTGATATACACGTAATCCGCCCGTAGATAAATATGACTTATCCCTCCATACAGTGTTAGAATCGACGAAATTTATACAACCTTTTTCTATAGACATAATAGATGTGTCTCCATTTATATCTATACCTTTAGCAACAAGTGAATCGTTATTAACACTCAGGCATCCTATCGTTCCGTCTTTTGCTGTGATTTCCCCACTAAACTCTCCCTTAGCACCTTTTAACGTAACACCTGTTATCGTGCCTGTTGCAGTGATATCTTTGGCAAATATACTATTAACATCGATTTTATCTGCTGTGATAGAACCAGCTGCGATTCTATCAGCACTGAGATATCCAGTTGTAATGATTCCACCATCAATAGTTGTTTGATCTGCAATCATTTGCTCAGCTACTAATGCACCCTCTGGTAGATCTGCACTTGCTCCAGACCAAGTTATTAACATATTTTCTCCGTATGGATTATCAAATTTAGTAACACGACCACCATCCCAAACATCTGCTTTAGCCAAATATAAATCCCATGTACTGGTTGCGGTTTTAATGATTCGCCATGCTCTTGCAGGAGTTCCTGTTTGTTTAAAACTCCCCATTCCAGGGTCTGTGTTTCCTGCGTTACTAAATCTGATTCTGCATTCAGTGTAACCATGTTCCCTATGGTTAACGCCAAAAATAATATTTTGATTGGCATAATTCTGTTTTACTTGTAGTGTTGCTATTTTAAAAAATCCTTTGGTGTTTCCACCACTACTAAAATTTAAATACGAAACATTCGTTTTATTATTTATAGTATTCTGTAAATCTGTATTTAACCCACTAAAAGTAACCAACCCATTCATATTAATAGCAGATGCTACTAATGTAGCGGTCCGATCAGTTAACTCAAAATCAGTTGAATTTGTACCAGATTTAACCAACCAATTGAATTTATCAGCAGTTTGACTAGCTATTGTTTCTGCAGCTGTAATCTGCTGATCTACATCTTCTGGTGCTTCAGTATAATCGGTTGCTTTGTTACCATATTCAATTTTTACTTTTTTAAAATGTATTGAACCATTACTAACTAGTTGTAATGAAACACTCGTATATGCTACGGCGTCACTACTACCATAAGTTTTTTTAAGATCTTCCTCTGAAAAAGGAACTTGTACCCTAATCCATTTCCCATCAGATAAAGGTGCACTTAATTTACATTGTGTCCCGGATAATATATCTTGAGATTCGTACCAACCAATGCGACCGCCTCCGCTATTATACGTTTGCAATGCACAAATACATCCACGATCCAATTCAGAAACCTTGTCGCACATGAAATCAAACGATACAATAATTCCTCTATGCATTTCTTCAACTGGTATAAAAGCATGTGGGATAATTCTATTCCACTCTAAACCAGCCCCACTCCTGCTTATTGATACAACCGTAAACCCATCATCATCGATACTTTTTCTGTAATTACCATTTATATACCAGTAATCATCACCCGATGTGAAATCCTTACTGCGCAATACTAAATTTCTTCCACCAATTTCTAAATTAGCAAGATTCGTTTCTGTACTAGAAACCCTTGTAATCAAACCAGACAGACTTGTTTCAACTTTCGTGACTCTTTCCTGTGTTCCGGTTAAACCAGACTTAACTTCCGATATAGTCTGTGTTGTTCCTGCTAAATTAGATTCAATCGTATTAGCTTTCGTTGTGACAGCTATGATCGAGTCATTTTGATTGTTTAGAATTGTTGTATGTTCGCCGATCGTAGTTTTTATACTGTCCACGGTAGCTACAGTAGCGTTATATCGACTTAACAAAGCATCATAGCTTCCTTTGATCGTTGTATCTTCGGAAATCAGGCTTGATATCTGTCCCTGCATCGTACTGATGCTTGTTGTGTGAGATGTTGTGATCTCTGTGATATTGTCGATCTGAGATTGTGTATCTTCAGGAGCTGGAGTCCAATCCGTGGCTTTGTTTCCTTTTTCAATCTTATATCTTCGCGTTTTGCATTCTATCGCGGTAACTCTTATGTATTTTGTGGTAGTTTTCAGTTCTATAATAATACTGCTTTTTTGTCTTGGATTATAATCAACAGTATTTATACAATTTTTATCGGCATCATACTCACAATATCTTCCTGAATTATTCGCGTTTGTAAAATCTTCATATAGAGTAATTGTTATATATTTATTTCCTGAAACATCTATCCAATCACTAGTTTGATCTCCACCGCCAGAACCAATAAAACTTCCTTTACCATCTGTAGACAAATAGCCTTGTGTGATATTTTTTTGAACTAATAAATTCCTGCCACCAACCTCTATATTATCCACAGCACTATCAGCATAGCTCTTAGCACTGCTCAACGCGCTGTTTGCCTGTTCTAAGGCATACTTTTGTGCATCGGATAACTTACCATCCGCATACAGCTTAGCACTGCTCAGATTATCTGCTACTGTTGTTTCCATTTCATTAAACACGACGTCTAACGTTTGGTTCTTATCGTTCATAACGATTGTAGAAGATTTCAACTTCGTCGTAGAACCATTCACTTCCTCGATCACACTGTTAATATCCAGTTTCGAACCAGAAATATTTGCATCATCCGCTACAATACCATCTCGAATAATCTTTCTCTGAATCGTTTTCTCTGTAGCTCCAAGTGCATCCCAGATCAGATTCCCATTCTTATCCCAGACAGACATGCTGTAATCGTTTGAAGCATCTTTTCCGATCTGGACCCTGACACGGTTTGCATCAGAAATCTGAATGGTATTATCACTCCATTTTGACTTACCATCAGAACTATGTACCGTCAGATTTGTTGTATTAATGTCCATACCTGTGATCTTATCAAACGACAGATTCTCAATCATTGCATTTTTGATCATGCCGTTTTCAATCGTTGTATTCTTTGATGTCAATGTTAAGTTCTGAATGTTGTCAGATGTAAGATTTCCATTTACTAACGTGTTGAGATTAGCATAGCTACTTTCCAATACTCCAACTCTGCCGACTGCTGCATTAAGGTCCGTGATCGTAGCTTTTGTTGCAACTAGTTTATCGATCTCTGCATCTTTTGTTTTTAGCTTTGTAATCTCAGCATTGGTAGTATTTAAATTCGTAATCGTTGCATAGGTAAGTTTTGCATCTGTAGCTTTTAGGTAATCAGCCTCAATATTCGCAATTCTAGCATTCGTTGCATTTAGATTTGTCGCAGTTGCTTCTTTAAATGTTGCATGGTCAGATTCTAAAGTATTGATTTTTGCATTTGACGCCTGTAAGTCATCTGTGAATGTCTGTTTAAAATTTGCCACATCAGTTTTTAAAGTTTCAAACTCGCCTGTTTTAAATTTCAAAACATCTCCAGACAGATTCTTGATCGTTGCATTTGTCGCTGTCAGATTATCCACCATGAGTTTTTTTACAAACGCTAATTCGTATTCAACTCGTTCTGCCATTTCGGTTATAGGACCTTTTGTGTCAGAATCATCTTCCTCGGCGGTATTCCCATAACTTGCAATTGTCTGCATCAATCCACCGTCATAACTTGTTATCAATGATATGATCGGTATTGTGAATTTCGTGCCATCATTTTTTACAGCAGTAACAATATCTCCGATATCAAGTCTCGTATCTCCGATAAACCTTAATGCTGCAGGCGTGAATACTAAGCCTTGGACAGTATTGTAAACACCGTCTAATATACTCTGTGTCATAACCGGATTTTGCATACTTATGCCGGTAGCTCCTGATCCAGATGAAAGTGTCTGATCTGAGTTATCACATATCAGTCTTTTGATACTGAAACTTTCTTCTGTTTCTTGCAGATCGTTATAAAATATATTGCTTGGAATCTCGTAATCAATACCCTGATACCATCGAAACTCGATCATTCCAGTTCTTCCACATATAGCAAATTTGCCGAATAATCCTGCGATAAATCCGATGGTTTCTTTGTATGTATATCCATCAAAAGGATTTACATATGTTGTGATCACTTCGCTTTCCTCGGTTTCTTCGTTGTAATCACCTTCCTCAATGATCGCTCTTTGATTGATCTGGATTCCTCGCTGTAATGTAGATGTATCAATCGCCACGCCTGTCATCGTGCTGATTTCAGCCAATATATCTACTGCATCCGTTGGATAACTTAATTTAGAATAATATGCCCCATTGCATCTGCTTGCTAATCTGTCATATGCGGTAAACGTAACCTTGTTGCTTTCAATCTTGGGATTCTGGATCGTATATAACCCCATCGGAATATATTCCATCTCTCCATCGACTTCCACGCCGATCTCCAAGCTGACTTCTTTTCCAGACAATGCAATTCCTTTATTCTCGATCGTTGCCTGAACATAACTCGCCACCGCACTCCCGATTGTTATTTCTTCCGCACCAGACGTTATTGTAAAATTCTTTACAGATTCTACTAATACTTTTTCGTTCTCCAGAAGCCTTGTATTAAATTTTCTGTTTGACCCTGCTATTGCATCGCCAAATTTTTTACTTGCCTGATACATATAGCATCACCTCCGGCTAGTCTTCGATCATAAACATCAGGTCTTCAATATCTGCAACAGATGGGATGTCATAGCGATCTGCATTTTCACATCGTTCAAGTTCGGCAAATGAAACTTTCATGATATCAATATCAGTATCCACTTCCTGCAGTTCTTTGATTTCTTCATTTACAATCTCTTTGCTTTCATCTGTCATTTCATACTGGTTTTCTTTCACGATCGGCTTATCGTCCTTATCTTTTTCTGCGTATCGTTCACAGATCTTAAGGCGGTTTTCATCATATTCTTCAATCGCTTTTCGGAATGCTTTCATATTTTTAGAAATTGCATATCCTAATTTTGCTGTGTAAACTTTGCTTGACTGTTTTACTAATCCTTCGTGGATTCTCATAATCTCTTTTAACTTCATTTCCATCTCTCCTATTTCTGCACGATCTGAACGCTCGCACTTTTATAATAATAAGTACCATCTCCGATATACCCCAGATGTTCTTTTGTAAGAGTTCCTCGGTATACAGTAATGGTATGTGTTGTTCCCATGTCTCTAAATGTGATCGGAAAGAATCCTTTCACAAGATTATTTTTTATCTTCTTAACATCGGACTCTGTGAGGACTCCCCACTTGATATCCAATGTCTTTTTCTCTGCAATTGCTTCTCCAATCATATCTCCTGATGATGATCGTTCGGTATTGGCACTCCAGATGATCTCATCCGAAGTGCTTAGTTCAACCGGCTCCGGCAATGCAGTGTTTCCACATGTCAGTGTTGCCATCTTATTTCTCCTTAGATCAGGATCGGTCGTTTGCCGGCTCTGATATCTGCGTTGTTGTTGTCATTTACGGTTTTGGTTATTTTCTTCCCATCCAGGTAAACATCTGTATCAATAGATTTGACAGCATTGATCAGTTCCATGAGCAGGCGGATGATTTGATCATCTTTACTGCTGCCACCAGATAATTCTGCTGCTTTTTTTGCCATGGCGATCATCTTATCTTCTGGAGCTACGACCTCGCCTTGATGGCGGTTATCTCCGATCATCGCTAGCTGTGGAGTGTTTTTCTTTACGTAGCCACCTTGAGCTAACCACTTCACATTAAACCCAGCTGGATATTTAATCTCTTTTCCTAATATTTTTGCTGATTTCATTTTCAGAGAAATCTTCGGTACTTTTATTTTTAAGATAGTGCTTAAATTAGGAATCTTTGGTTTATGTTTTTTCCACCAAGTTTTTATTGATCCCCATCCGCTTTTTAATTTGATTGCTGCATTTACTGCAATATTTTTAGGCTTATGTTTATCCCACCAGTCTTTTGCCCAGTCTTTCACTAAACCAACAGCTGCATCTACTGAGAATTTAGGCTTATGTTTATCCCACCAGTCTTTTGCCCAGCCAACAGCTAAATCAATTTTGGCTGCTGCGCCATCAACCTTCTTTTCCGCTTCCTGTTTCACACCAGTCCACCAATCGTGTGCTGTGTCTAGAACTCCTTTAACTTTTGCTTCAACTCCAGCAACTTTTTCTGCTGCTTTTTGTTTCACACCAGTCCACCAATCGCGTGCTGTGTCTAATGCACCTTGAACCTTAGCTGCAATATCTCCAATCTTCTCTTTTGCCTTTTCCTTAATATTGGACCACCAGTCCCTTGCGGTATCTAATGCACCTTGAACCTTAGCCACGACTCCAGCAACTTTTTCTGCTGCCTTCTGTTTCACATCGGACCACCAGTCTTTTGTTGTATCCAATGCTCCTTCGACTTTTGCAACTAATGTTGCTGCCTTGTCCTGAATGGAATCCCATCCTTCTTTCAGATTGGCAATAGCACCATCTGCCTTTTCTTTCGCTTCTGCTACCAACGATGCAGCTTTATCTTTAACAGATTCCCAACTTTCTTTTAAAGATGCAAGTGCGCCTTTAACCTTTTCTTTTACCTCAGCTTCCAGTTTGGCTTTTTTATTCTTAATACCTTCCCAAAGCTTCTTGAACGCTTTAATCGGATGAACATTTTTCTTTACCCATTTCAATAAATTTTTGAAACTTGTTACAATGCCTGATAAAAATTTGGCGAACTTGGATTTTTTAATCTTATCCCAATTCTTCCACAATAATAATCCAGCTGCGATCAATCCACCAATCACCGCTACGGCAATTCCTACAGGGCCTGTTATCAACGAGAAAATCAGCGGAAGATTTTTAAATACGCTGATGATTGCTTTTAATGGTCCACCTAAGAATGTAACCACTTTTCTAAATGTGCCAAATGCCGTTGCGACTTTGGCCATGATCGGGATTACAGCTGTCACAAAAGAAACTAACTTAAATGCACCAAAGAAACTCGCTATCACAATTGCTATGTTTTGCACCGCGCCCTGGTGTTTATTGATCCAGTTTGCTAATCCATTCAAACCCTTAACCAGAAGATCTAAGAATCCGATGATCGCATCTCCGACAAAGTTAGCAAGCGGTTTGAATAAGTGATCCCATGCCCACTGCCATAGCGGCTGCAATGCTTTGCATACTGCTGTCAGTACATTTAATGCTGCAGCTAATAATTCAATCAGTTTTGGAGCAAGTTTCTGCATTGTCCATTTTCCAAGCGGTACTAACATGTTCTTCCAGATCCATTTGAAAGCTCCTATTGCAACCTTGCTAAACGCACTAAAAGCTACTCTTAACTTATCAATTGCTTTTCTAAGATTATCATAGCCTTTTCCGAGTTTTGTGGCTTTTTCATCTTCTCCCTTGGGAAGAGAGCCCATATCTACATTACCACCAGATGCTCCACCTGCTGCGGATCCTGTACCAGAAGATGGTGTAGAACTCTTTGATCCAGATGATCCTTTTGTTTCAGTCAATTTATTGATCTGATCAAATCCCATCAATCCAGATATCTTCTTTGCCGTCTTTTTGGCTGTGTCTCCAACTTTCTTTGTCGACTTATTCAGCTTATTTGCGGAACTTGTCGCATTGTTTAAGCTGTTAGATACCTTTCCTGCACTTATCGCCGTCTTATCAAGACTTGCTGACGCTCCACTGGTCTTCTTGCCCATGATCATTGCTGTAAACGACTTGAATGCATTTGCAAGAGTCATTAATTTTCCAAGCACCAAGTTAATTACCTTTACGATTGGCAAGAATAAATTGATCAATCCTTGTCCGATCGATGCCTTTAAGGAATCAAATTGTAATGACAAAATCCTGATCTGGTTCGCCCACTGATCAGAGGTCCTTGAAAAGTCCCCTGTCGCATTCTGCAACTGTTGCTGTACAAATGCATATCTTAAGGCTACTTTCTCCTGTTCCGTCATGGCACTGGTCGTTTTACCGAATCCATTTGCCAGTGCGTACTGATCAAGGGCTGTCTGTGTCATTACGATTCCTAAATCTTTTAACGTCTCCGTTTCTCCGGAGAACACGGATTTCAGTTTTGTAAATGCTTCATCCTGTGAAATGTTATAAAATGATGCCACATCTCCGGCAAGTCCAGTAAGAGCTGTGCTCATCTTGTACGATTCTTTTTCAGAAAATCCAAAAGCATTTGCCATCGCTCCGAATGTTCCGGTAAACTTCTTTGCCATCGTTTCAGAGAGTCCGAACGTACTTGCTGCATTTTGTGCAAATTCATTTACCTTTTTGCTCATTGTTGGAAATACTACATCTACGACGTTCTGCACTTCTGTTAGATCTGATCCTAACTCAATACAGTCTTTCGCAAAACTTGTTAATCCTTTTACAGCAAAAGCACCGGCAAGCATCTTTCCTGTTTTCTTTGCTAAGTTCTGTATTCCACTTAACTGCTTATTAAATTGTTGCTGATTGATCACCAGATCCAGCCCGATCTGACCTGCACTATCTGCTGCCATACTTATCACCCACCTTGTCTTACACAAAGTAGGCTGGCTTAGCTACTACAACGGTGCTTACCTATGCTCTTCCCTTTGCGGATCCATACTATATTTACCTGTTTGCATCGGGGACATTTAATTTCCCCTTTTACATATTCTGCGACCATCAATGTCTGTCCGCATTCTTTACATTTTATCTTTTCAATTTGTTATACCTCCTGCCATATCAATAAATGCCTGTTTCATCGTTTCTAAGAAATCATTTGTTTCTTTTTCCGTTTTTGTCTTAGCGGCTTTTCTTCTCCACTTGTTCCTGATTTCTTTTTGTTCCGGAGTGAACTCTTTGATCACTTCATTATCATCTTCTAATCGGACGGATACGATCCGTCCTAAGGATGTATCTGGTCCTATTCCACAAAGCAGCGCTTTGAACTCGTGCCATTGCATTTCCTTAAATTCTTTGGAATAGATTCTGATTCCATACTGCTCCGCAAATGATGATACGATAAGATCCCAATCTTCAAACAGATCATATCCAGGATCAACTACTCCCCCGATTCTTCTTCACCATCAGTTCCAGAAATTAATGAAATTGCTTCCTGAACAACTACGGTATAATCATCAAATTTCAGATGAAGCTTTGCTAAGTCTTTCTGTGCTTTATCTGTAAAGATCAACTTGCAAAGTTTTGAGATCGTCCCTGGAGTCACATCGTCTTCTGCATCTCCTAACTCTCCCATGACTTCGATCATAGTTGTCGCATCTGCATTCACTTCATATTTCTTTCCGTTGATCACTAATGCCGGATTCTCTTCGAATTTCAGCTTATCTGTAATATCTACTACTTTTCCCATTCTATCTTCCTTTCAAAAAAGGAGAGGTTTCCCCCTCCTAAACTCCTGGTGTTACTGTTGGTTTACCATTGCTCTGTACTTCAAATTCCAGAGGTGCAACTGCTGTAGAATCTCCTGCTCCTACATTTGTCACATTGATAACTGCGCTTGCAAACTTGACAACTGTTTTGTCCGGAAACGTCCATTGAAAATCTTTCTCTACATTCCTTCCATTTTTCCATGCCAATCCTGCAACCGCATCATTTCCGGCATCTCCTACATTTCGTTTTGCTGTAACTGAGATCGTAACGGATTTTGCGGTCATTAATCTGCGTGTCCATCCTTCTGTATCAAATGGAGTCCATTCCTCAACACCATTATCAAAGGACACTTCAAATGTTTCACAGTCGGCGATATCTTTCATAGCTGCTTCTGATCCAGATGCTGCAGTGTCGATCTGAAACTGATTTTCGTAGCAAGGATATACTCCACTTCTAGCTGTTTCGCTCATCGTCTACCTTCCTTTCGTAATAAATGTCAAACCAAATGACACGTTCATAGATTCCTTTATCATCCGTTCCAACATCTACTGGCTCGGGAACCTGCATGGATAAGAAATCTACTTTTGTATCTTTGATCATGAATTGTTTCTGTGTTTCTAATATTTCAAACAGTTCGGCTGCTGCCTGTTCTGTTTCTTTTGAATTGTTGTTCCAGTGGACTAAGACAGATATACTTTTCGTATCATATTTCTTATATCCACCTACTGCATACCGTTTTGGAGCATAGGAACTTCGTTGATACACTCCAATGGATCTGTCTTTTTTGTTGTCTAACTTTCCTGTGTAATAGTGATCAGCTTCAAATACTGTTTTCAGCCAGTCTTTTACATCTGCTAACAAAATCATACGCCACTCTCCCTTCGGTACAGTTTCTTAAATGCTTTTTGCGCAAAATCTTCATACAATCCGCCTGGAAGCCAAGGATTAAACCATTCACCGCCTGCAAACGGATTTTCGTACGTCTGAAAATTGTATTCCGGATGGAAATATAACCTTCTGGCATATGGCGTTGTAGATACAATCCTTGCATGTCCTGTTTTGCTGTAAGTATAATCTACAAATGTATTATCATTTTGCAGATTTCCTGTATCAAACGGCATAACCTGAGCTTGTACCACTTCGGTATGCAAAGCTTCTGCTGTCTTTTCCAGTGCTGTGACTTGTGCCCGTGAAAGCTCCCGAAGTCTCTGTGTGTTGATTTTTATAATTGAATTGCAACGGATCATCACATCAACTCCAATCTGGTATAATTGACCGTCCCATCGGGATTTCTTGCTTTCTCTCCACTTACGATCACTCTCTCAACTCCAAAGATTGTTGCGACACCGCAACTGATCACTGGTACATCTGGAGCGATATCTCCACAAAAAAGAGCAGATCCCGTAACCTGTACGATCTTCTGCTCATTTGTCATAACTCTTTTCGCTTTGTCCTGATAATTGCATTTGAAATCTGCATCGATCAGAGTGATCGGCTGCCCTTCCTCTCCAATCTCTTCGCTGTCAATTCGAATGTGAATATCCGCCTGACACATTGATTTTGGAATTAACTCTGGCCATTTCATCAGATCGCCCCCAATCTCCTGCAGCACAATCCTGTCTGTTCTAGCATTGCATAATTGTCAGCTTTCATGATCACTCCATCCTGAACTGTCACATTCCATCCACCGGCATTGATTCCTATTGACACACCATTGATCGAATAAGAACTTAAGACACTGTTGATCAGAGATTCATTCTCTGCTTCAAAATCTGCCTGTCTACAGACAACCAGACGAATCACATCTTTTTGAAACTCTGTCAGATTCTCAAATCCTCTTGCTACAATGCGGTTAAATGTAAGTGTGTCAATGTGTCGGCTTGCGATATACAGTCTCCTTTCAAGATCATCCGTTATGATTACACCGCTGACTTTTTCATAATACTCCTGATCCGCATAAGAGGCGAGTGCCATATGCACCACCTCCTACACTTCTGTATATTCCGTAGTGTCTACGTCAACGTAAACAGAATCAACCTTGCCATCTTTTCCGTTCGGGAATACAAATACGTCAGATAAAGTTCTGTTCTGATACAGATAACCATCACCTTCTGTGTGTGTTCCTGGATCAAAGTAATAAATGGATGAGATCTTAGGAACTGTCTTACATGTCTGTCCGCATGCGATCAGCACATTGATCTTATGTGATCCTGTTACGGATTTACCTGCGTCTTTCTTTACTGGTGCAAATCCGCCTTCTTCAACTTCCCAGTTAAACTTATCATAGAAGCGTTCATCATCGATAACTTCCATAAGTGTTACGCCATCAATATCTGTGACTCGTGTTTCGATTCCCATACCGCCTTCTGCGATCTGAGTCATCTCAATCTTACGAGTAAATTCTGTAGACAGTTCTAACAGATCCATGATCGCAGATGATACATACATGATCAGTGATCCATTCGCTTTGTATCTGCGAAGTTTTCCTGCTGCAAGGAATCCTTTTAACTTGCTGAATACATTTGCTTTTGTATAATCACTGGAAGCTGTTGAGCTGTGATATCCAGTCACTTTCTGTGCAGCCTGTGCTACTTTAGAGAAAAATAACGCATCTGTTTCTGGAACTACCTGAGTTTGTTCAAAGACTTTGGAAATATTCTGGATAGATGCTGTTGCGTTTGTCTCATCGACATCTGCTTTATCAACAAGAAATGATACATCTCTGTCGTGTTCTACGGTAAATGCAGTATCTGTCTGTGCATAAGTTCCTTTGTTCCATCCGCCATTTCGACTGTGGTTTTTGAATCCAGATACAGACATCTGTGTGAAGTGGAATGTTTTCGCATCCAACCATGTTACATTTGATGTTACGAATGGAGAAGTTAATGTTCCCTGCATTAAGATCTCCAGGAGTTCCGGCTCCCATACCTGTGCATAATTTAATGCCATTCTTTCTTACCTCCTAATTAAAGCGGTTCCATCGTTTTGTTGGTACCGCTTTCTGCTGTGGTGTATTGCCACCAGTCTCTCCGCTATGCTGCTGACCAACTCCGATCTGACGGAATCCTGTCTGCTGCTGTTCCTGTGGTTTTAACTGTGGCACATCTTCCAATACTTTGTTTAATGCTTCTTTTAATTTTTCGGAATCGATCTTTCCATCCTGTACGACCTGTGACATGTCTGCCAGTTTTAACACGTAAGGCATTGTTTTTAAGTCGATTCCAAGTTCTCCAGATAACTTATAAGCATCACGCTCGATCATGGCTTTCTGTGCCATCTGCTGTGCGTTCTGTGCCTCGTTCTGGATTGCTTCGATGTTTGGTTCATTTGCAGCTTTCTGTTGTTTAAATGCCTGCATTGCCTGCTCAGCTTCTTCCTGACTTAAGCCCTGCTGTTTAAAGTAGGCTTTTAATGCAGTGTTTTCTTTTGCTGCTAATGTTCCATCTAACATCTGCTGAATCTTATTGTAGTCAATCTGTGGCTGTGGTGGATCAGTTGCCGGCGGAGTCTGATTTGCTCCTGGCTGTGGTGCAGGTTCTCCCTGTCCTCCCGTTGGTTCTGATCCTGGTTCCGCAAAAAACTGTAGATTCATGTTTAATTTCTTTTTCATTGCTGCTCCTTTCCATTTTGTGGGTGTCTCCCAATTATCCATTGTCTTCGGTGTCACCGCCCACGCATCTTTTACCCTCTTATCGTGTTTGGAGCATAAAAATAAGACGTCTTAACGGAACGTCTGCTACCGAGATTTATGGATCACCTCTTACTTTCTTGCCTTGGTACTTCTTTTTGGTTTTTCTTCTTCCTCAGTTCTTTCCTGAGCTTCTGGTTTTTCTACTGGTTCAACGATTTCTTCCGCTACACCTGCTGCGATCAATACCTGACCTCTTTCTTCTGTAACATCGAACTCATCTCCAACATGTTTTTCAAAACCAAGTTCTCTGTCGTGGTAATTGTAAGTTACTCTTACTTTCATTGCTGGTCCTCCTTTCCTTAATCCTTAAAATATAAAAAACACGACTTATTTAGCCGTGCCCTTTTCGTTATTTTTTTCTAATTGTTCTCTAACTTCTCTTATTTTTTTCCACTGTTCACGCGTGTAACCTCCTTCGCCAATCAGATCCCCCATTGTCGTGATTCCTTTAATTGATCCGTCTTTGTTTCGCTCAATCTTAGTTGCCATATATTGATCCTCCTTTGCAGAATATTACTTTTGTTCTGTTTAAAATTACTGTATACGAACCGCTCTCACCATGACCCTCTGCTTTAATAGCATCATATCCCATTTCTACCGCAAGTGTACCTGGGTCTTTTAGTTTAGGATATTTCATGTCTGGAAGCTTATACATCTGCTGCTCCATTGCTTTTTTCTTTGCTTTTTGTAATTCAGGATTTTTATAATAGATTGCATCTCTGTAAGCATAAATTGCATTCTGGCGTCTTTCATATTCATCCAGTGTAATTTCTTTCGCATCATACTTCTTACCAAGTTCAATCAATCTATCTTGCGTGTTAAAGTACTCATTTACATCTTTAATATAACTCTTATCAGTTGCATCTTTCAACATGCAATGTTGCATATATTTATCAGATATATATTCCCCTGCATCTGCTTCATTTGGCAGATGAAAGATCTTAGCATTTGGTTGAAGTGTGATAGACTCTGTATATGAAAACGCGCGTCCTTTTGACATACCAATTTCTTGATAATGCGACATTTCCCATTCAATACCTCCTAATGAATGGTTATCTGTAAGATCATAGCTGGATGCGCAATACATTCCTTGTCCGTATTGTGAACCGCCATCTGAACAATCCACATACCACTTTCCATTATATAATTCATCTCGATAAGTGTCTAATAACTCTTGCGTTTCTGCGGAATAAGTTCTTTCGGCATAAAATCCTGATTCTTCCATTGCTTTCTCAAATTCCTCGTATTCCACAACGCTTGGCACTCCATCAAATCCCTGTGCATTCATCGCCGTTTCAATATCATGATCAAATTTACCAGTTGAATAATCTATCTTGTCACCTGATAAATCAGAACCATTTACAACAGTTGAATGCTTTGTTTGAGTGCGATCAGGAATCCAATCTTTCAATTCGTCATTTTTGAGATTTAGCTCATCTATAGATGCTTTTAGTCCTTTTACTTCGCTTGACAATTTATTCAAAGAATCGACATCCATAGTGCCGAATAATATTCCATTATTCAGTTTATCGCTCTTTTCCGCATACTCGGATACCATATCAGCAATTCGATCATTATTATTAGCGATATCTTCTTTCAACTCATCAACAATTGACATATTTTCAGGTAACAGTTCTTTCAAGCGTTCTTTTTCTCGTGTTATTTCTTTTATCTCAGTATCAAGATTTTTCAGCTTTTCAAATGATCCATCATCATCTACTACACCTCCAAAACCATCTTCAATAGAATCATATTCTTTAAACCATTCATCGTACGAATAACCCTCTGTCGCATTGCTAAATTCTTGTTTTAACTCTGCAAGTTTATTATTCGTATTTGTAATTTTGTCTTTTAAATTAATTTCTGGTGCTTTTTCAACTACATCCTCCTCTGTATCCAATAATGATCTTACTTTATCTTCTTCTGCAGGAGAAACTTTTTCCCATTCTGCTTTCTTTATTGCATATTTTCTTTTGTTTTCAGAATCCAAAGAGTATGTTGACAGCCGATCAAATTTTTCTTCCTGTCTCTGTGCGTATTGTTGCTTTTGATCGTCCTTATAATCATCCTCAACCTGTTTGATCTCTTCCCTTGAAAACTTATCGTCTGGCGGTGTACTGATTCCGGGAAAGTATGTTGTGTGACTGTCTTTGCAATTGGGATGATAAAGCCCTGCTGCCATTGCAGAGCTCATCAGTGGATAACTACCATCCTTACTGCTACCACCGCTCCACACATCATCGATCAGAATCTTCCCAACAAACGGCAGGCACTTTGGACACGGATTCCCTCTCTTGTTCATGATCACGAGGTGGCATCCCCATTCCCTACGCTTTTCTCCCTCTCCGGTAAGATAAGCTCTCTTACTTGCTGTTCGGATTGCCATACCTGCGTATTCCTCAATCCTATGCATTGATCCATTCTTGTACTGGATGCATTGGATACCCGCAGCAAGAAAATCCTTTGTTGCCATATCTACGGCTTTTTCATAGGTACCAACTCCACTGTTTGCATATACCTGTGCATTGAATATCGTCTTTCGGTACTGATCATTTGCACGTCTTAGCATTGCTGTCTCTGCACTATCCATATCTGAGACTGTCGCATCGATCAGTGCATTCATCTTACGATCGTTGATCTGAAAGAATGAACCGTCAATATCTCCCTGTCCTCTACTGGCACCTTTACCAATAGATTCTAAGATCTGTGCTTCCTGATCTAAATATCCACGTTTTCTTGATTCACTGATCAGTGCAGGGATGCTTGAATTGATCTCTCCAAATTGATCCTTATATCTCTCTTTGTTTCGCTTCTTGTATTCTTCCAAGGCTTTCAATTGTTCTGCTTGCCACATGCCCCATTCAAAACCTTCTTTGGTTTCTTCTGCCCTGTGACGGTCCATGTTTCGGATCATGGATGCGATCAATTCATCTTCAATTCTTTTCAATGCTTCTTGAATATCGTACTCATTCATCATTCACCCGTGTTGTAATACACTTTATACCCACGTTTCTTAAACTCTCTTTTCATCTCTTTGAGTTTTGACATGCTGCTGCATCTGTCCTTTCTCATCTCGATGATTCCGTTTTTCTCAATCGCATAAATGCCAAACGGAACATGCTCACTCATCTGTTTCAGGAACTTTTTTGTCTCCTGTCGGCTCATCCTGTACGAGTGGTTCATTATAATCACTACCATTTACTTCTCCTATCTGAAAATCTCCTGCTGCCGTATTGACTGCCGGATCTTCTACTTCCATGATTCCTTGTTCTGCTTTCAGTCTTGCGACCTCTTGTTTCTTCCATTCATCGTCTCTGGAATCGCCATACAGCTCGTCCACACAAGCTTCAACGCTCATGACTCCCTGTGATCTTCCTTTTCCAACAGTTTCAACCTGGCTCTCGAAAGATGGATTGGCATATTCTCCAAACGTTACATCTACCTCGACATCATCATTACTGCTCTGCCCATTTAGTTCACGGTATGCTTTGATACTTACCTTGATCAAACTTTGCAAGTCTTCCTGCAATGCGCCTACGATCGCATTTCTGCTATAAAGTGTAGCTTTCTCTTTTTCTCTCTGTGCATCTGCGTTATCCAGTTTCTTTACGTCAATCCCTAACGTTGACGGACTGATCAGACCTTGCAAACATAAATCCAGTGCTGTTATGTATGCTGATAGATAGCTTTCATGTGGAATCTCTGGTTGCTGCAATACAATCTCATTCTTTGCACCCTCGTGCATGTCGGAATCTGTTTTGATGTATCGATTATCAAATGGATTCACTGGTAATGTCACTCCTGTTTCTGGATTTCTTGGAATGAAACATTCTGGAATATACTCTTTACTTCGTCCGGATCGCACTGCATCCATCCATTGACTGAACGCTTCATCGAACGCATCAAACGCATCAATTTTACGATCAAAGATACTCTGCCCTCTACTATCCCATTTTCCTGATTCAAAGAACATAAGCGGTACAGCGAGCATATATTCGCCACGTTGCTTAATCTCTCCATCTTTGCCTTCCTGGTATGTTGAGAATGCCAAGTTCTGCAAGTTTCTTGTTTCATCCAGTGCATCAAGCGGTACTTCCTTATCATTGCAGGTCAGTTTATATTTGATATACCCATAGCCGTAATACTCATGCAGGATATATTCTCTTCTTTTGTAGTCATAAACCGTTTTGAACTCAATCTCTGTGATCCTGCCACGATTATTTTTGACATTAAGTCGTTCTCCAGGATAGTACTCAATGATCGGATACTGTGAAAGACTTGTATCAAATGTGACCTTAAAGGCTCCATCTCCGATGTACAGAGTTTCTTTCGTTGCTTTCTCCAGTCGCTTCTTGATCTTGTTCTCTTTCGCGATCTCATCCCAAATATCCTGATCCTGCTTCTTTTTAAAATCAAAATCGTTTAGACTGGCAAGAGTCACACTTGTGAGCATGTCCACGATCAGCGATGGAAGTCCTGTATGAATCTTATTGATCTCCATCCCTGGACTGCACTCCGCCGCCCAGAAACTCTGCCGGCTTGTATTGATAACAAGTTGCCGGTACAGCTGTTCCAGTTCGTTGCTGTCCCCTCTGTACCAGATACGGTTTTTAATTGCATTTGCTTCGTAATCCAATGTTTCAGTTATGTTGATTCTTGAGGGATTCGCCGGCTGTACATTTAACCAACTGCGAATCCCTCCTTTTACTTTTTCCATGATATTATCCACCCATTTCATCTTTGTCTCCTATTTGCATCTTGTATGGCAGCCATGCATACTGACTGGCATTGATCGTATGGTCGTTTCTATCCTCTGGTTCATTGTTCTTATCTTCTTTCCAACTGTATCGTTCAAGTTCTGAGATATGGTTAACACAATGTTCAAGGACTAAATAGGCATCCTGTTGCAACCATGAGATCTGCAGCATGATCCTGTCTATGATCGTCGTTTTCTTGTATGCCGGAATGAAATTATGCGCACTGCCATGCAGACGTTTGTGTTTGTTTAACTCTGTGATCGTTGCCTGATCGGCAGAATCTATGAATACATCTCTTGCGAATCCCCATTCTTTACGGTTTGTTTCCAGAAAGTCTACAAAGTTTCGCACCGTATCTGATGGTGCTAGTGGAATTGTCAGATCTGCATTGCTGTAAATCTTCTCATCTACTGTGATCACTCTGCGATCTTCTGTGATGATCTGGTAAATCATAGCGATCGTATCTTCAGACTCAGAAGAGTAAGAAGTATCCAGACCTGCAGTGATGGTTTTTATCTTGATCTTTCCATCTTTTAGCTGTTGCTTTAACCACGCCTTTGTTTTGACGTGTCGTTTCCGGTCAAAATTCGAAAAGACAAGACCTGTTGCTTTTCCTCTTAGCCCTTCAATCTTATTCTTCCAGATCTTCGTTCCTTTCGGAGTGTTGGCAATGATCTTGTCTAGTTTTTCTTTTGGTAATCCCAGATTATGAACAAAAGAAAAGAACCAATGGACCCAGTTAGGTTTTGGTTCTTCTTTCAACTCATCTTTTATTTCTTTTGGTGTTTCCTGCTCCCACTCTGGGAGTGGTCTGGAGCAATTTATATATTCTTTGTAGATCGGCAGTGCCGGATCATCAGGGTTTAGTGTTGCCATCAGGTAATCACAACGCATCGCTGATTCTCGCACAAAGTCAATATCTGCTGTATTGATCTCGTCAATGTATAGACAGCCATACTGACCACCTAATGCCTTTTGCCACTTCTGTTTATCTCCATATCCAAGTACATAAATGACCTTATCGCCTTTGCTTGTGTGATACAGAAGATGCGGAATCTTATCGTCTTTGGTCCCGTTTCCGTGGTACTCGACTAACTGCCCAAAATCATCAATAATACCAAGGTCTTTGTTGATGATGTTCTTTTCTGCGGTACCGGTATCTTTCGCTGCAAGGATATGCAGTTTCTTTGGAGATTCTGCTACCTTAAGCATGAACTTGAAAAGACCTACTGTCGTTTTACCTGCTGCCGTTGTGCCTTCCAGGAACTCTACTGGTGCATCACATCTGATAAATGCTTTGTACTTTTCTGACAGCAGCAGACGTTCATCGCTCATTTACCCACCTCGCATCTGATTGATCAGATCATCAAGTTTGGATTTTTCTTCTTCCAGACCAGATACTTCCATGCGGTCTTTGAACATTCCGAGATGTCTTCCTAACAGTTCTAATGCTTTTCCTTTATCATTCAGCTTAATTTCAATACCGTTGCGCCCTTCTTTGATTCCTGCGATCGCTCTTACCATCGTATCGGATAAATCTGCAGTATTTTTTATAATCACTTGTCCATCTTGGACCTCGGCGTAATCTGTAGCTTTTGCAAAGGCGATCGATGCTAATTCATTAAGCACTCGATCTTGTGTGATTTCTGTTCTTTCGCTCCGCTCCTGCATTCGAACACTGATATACTCAGACACATCTTTAATTTTTAGTAATCTACTTGCGGCTGCTGCTGCTGTATCTCCGTCTTTTACTCTCGGATATGCAACTCTGTAAGCCCGAGATGCATTCAGATCTATCAGGTATTCATCAGCAAATAGTTTTCTTTTTTCTGTTAATGCCATCTAGGCTCACTCCTTTCTCTAAAATGGACCACCAGGGACTCGAACCCTGGACCAATCGGTTATGAGCCGACTGCTCTGACCAACTGAGCTAGAGGTCCTTATGCCGGATTGCTCCGGCTTTTATTCTTCTGCGTGGCATGTATTTGTCAGCTTCTTATACACGTCCTCATACAGCTCCTGTTTGTCTCCATTGTATGTGTATTCTGCGTAGATACCGTCACCGCTGATCGTAGTGGATGCAAGGCATTTGTAATTCTGTAAGGTCTTGCAAGACCAAACTACAAATACATTACTCAGATCAATGTCGATCTCCGGTCTATTCTTGTGATACCATTCCACCAGTTTCTTCTTACAAACACTCTGGAAGTGATCCATTCCTGTAATAATCATATTAATATCTCCTTATTCTGCAAACATCCAGTCATCCGCTAACATATCTGCCTGACTTGCTAACCATCCCATTTGTACGCCAGACGTGCCGATAAACGCAATAGCTTCATTTCCAATTGCTTCATGCTCACAATTCACAATATGGCCATCTGCTGCCTTGTATGAAATCCCTGTTGCAAGCTGAATATACTGGTTCTTTCCGTTCCAACCTATTCTTTTAACTTTAAGGCCACGTTTTAAATACTTAATGGCATCACCAAAGCTAAATGTAACCACTCCACCAAGCACATGGCAGTTCTCTGGATTTGCCACAATCCATTCATTAGATAAGATGTTAGACAGTGTATACTCAACTCTCTGTGTCTCTCTAATATCAAGTAGATCTCCCTGTCCTTTGTCAGTGTCTTTCGGTCTGCACTGCATCATAATTGTTTGCTTTTCTGCATCCCAGTACCAATATCCACCCCAGGATGGAAGTTTTACCTTATGACCTTTTTTCATTAATTCAAATGCATCTTTAAAATTCATATCTCTTTCCTTTCTAAATTTAGGCATAAAAAAGACTCGGGGTCCAAAGATCACCCGAGTTCATTCAACTTACAAGAGGAGTATCAATATGAAGTATCGCTTCATCTAATCGCTCTAGCCTATATATTAGACTATTTTTTGCGAACGTGACCGAACATTTTCTAATTTTCTTGAAAAAATCTTGCATTTCTCATTCTGCAGCTATCTTCTGTATATGCTATTTTTCTCTTTGGATGCATTCGGTTCATCTTATGCGCTACCTGCACCCATGTCATACCATCAATGTAATAGAATCTAAACATCATTCTGAGTTCGCTCTTCTCTATACTGTTTATGTATTCTTCTGCCTGATTCATAAGTTCCAGAAGTTCATTCTCTTTCTCGATCAGCATTGCTTTTCGTTTATTAAGCAGCAGCCTCTTCCGACTAAGTTCTGGCACCGGCATACCCTCAACAACAAAGTGCTGTATTCCACCCATGCCACCGCTTACTGTGTCTTTTACAGTTCCTTCTTCTGCAATCTTCCAGATCTGCTTTTCAGTCTCTGTGATTCTTCTCCTTAAATCTTTAATTTCTTCTTTCATGTCACAATACTGGATCAGTACGTTCTTGTCCACGTTCTCCCCTCCTGTTACGATTTATTATCTGCTGCCTTATCCGATCTGTCATCTCCTGGTACTCCTGTTTGTATTGCACCTGATCGGCACAAATGCCCATGCAGGTTATCTCTGCACAGGCTTTGCATGGATCAATCATATCTGCCTACCGCTCTTTCTTTTCATCTGGCGGTTTCTTATGATCGCTTTTCTTGCATTTGAGTAATAAGGCCGTGATTCTTTCTCTCTTCTTCTTAATTCCTGTTCCTTTGCCTTCCAGGAAAGATACTTCTCACATCCTGTCTGACAAGCAACTCTCTTTGATCCGTGTGATCTATCTTTACAATTTAGGCACGGACAATCTTTGTATGCCATTTATGTATCAACTCCTTCGACTTATTCTTCAACTAATATTTCAACTAATCTAATAATTAGTTCAACTTTCGCAGCGGACATTTGCTGCATACTGTTTCTGTCAGCTCATCATAGTCTTTTATTTCGCTTGGATACTTGCAATAGTTATCACAGATGTTGCTTTTTATTTCATCAAAAAATTCTGTTATTGTCTTCGGTTCTTCTTTCACGACACCTGTAAGATTTTCAGTGACAGTTTTAGTTTTTTCTTTCGCATCATCTCCTACTTTAGTTTCATGCCCGACCATCACATCATAAAATCTATCAATCTTTTTATTACACATATCCTCAAACTCACAAACTGATGCAAGATCATCAAGTTCGCATTGATCACAGCTATCATGCATATTGCAAAAATTGTATAATTCGTCTATCTTTTCTTCTCTTGTCATAGTTCATCCCTCTCTTTCGCTGCGGCACAGAGTGACATCACTGCCACTCCTGCAACTGCTCCGATAAATAATCCGCTTAAAAATCCAATGATCATAAATTATCTCTCCATCATATTTTCAAATCTGTATTTTTGTTTTGCATCTGGATATTTTTCATGATCCACTTCGCTCATGAACATCTCTAATGGCCTAGCATACATTCTCTGCATCTCTCTTATATCTGAATATATTACAAATAATTCATTTGTTTCTGTATGACGAGCCACTGTAATAACAACGTACAAACTTCCTTTAAAGTGTTTGTATACTTCATATGCTTTCGGCATGTGTCGTCCATTTAGCATTTTCGCCACTCTTTCTATTTTCTCTATTGTCTTTCCCATATTCTTAACGCTCCTTTATTCCAAGTGGAATGTTACATTCTGCATGATTGATCCCAGTATCAAAAATTTAATAGCTTGATAGCAATCTTTTTTTCGGTCGGAATAAAAATAAATTCCATAACATACGATTGTTAGTGTTAAACTTAATACTTTTACAGCATCTTTTGTTGTTATCATTTCTTACTGCCCCCCCCCACATCGTAAATCTCACATGATACTACTTCATTTGTTCCGTTATTTGTCACTTCTACATCTACGTCATAGCCTGCATTTGCTAAAGCATCAATAATAACACTCTGGATGTGTCTATCTTCTGAATGAATGTAAGTCTTTCCTAGTCGTTGTCTGACTTTTCCTATAATTGTTATTGAATTGTTCATCGTCTACCTCCCATTATTCTTCTGGCATATCAAAGACTCTTTGTCCTCTGTCGTACCGATTAAAAATCTGTTTTAACACTTCTGTTGCTCTTTGCTCATCTTCGTAAACTCCAAGTACGTAACCATCAAAGCCGGTACAACAAGTTAAAAAATCAATTCTGATTTCATTTCCATCTACATATACACCTGCAGAACTTTCGATTGGTTCGAGCATTCTTCTGTCTTGGCTTAATATCAACATTTCCCTCGCTCCTTAACTTTCTTTAACTTTTCACACCAGACACATCCTTTATCGCATTTGATCCGAACCTTTAACTTCTGCTGCTTGTCCGGACACAGCTTCATGTCCTTAATTGGCTTGCCTGTGATCTCACAGATGTAGCCTTTAAATTTTTTCTTGTTTACCATACTGCCACCGCCTCATGTAAATGCTCTCTTAATACGTCTGCTGCTTCGTGTTGATTCTCATGCTCCAATAACTTAATCACATTCGGTAACACTCTTCGCCCTTTATCGATCACTTCCTGGTTTGATGCAATCATTTCTGCATTCATGTCGATGTTATAACGTTTCTTTAAATCAATTGCCATGTCTTCAAATGTTACAAAATGTTCTGCGTACTGATCCAGAGATACCAGGCACATGGATTTATGATCATATGCTTCTTTGAATCTTCGAAGCCTCTTTTCTCCAAAGCCTTCGCTATCTGCCAGTGCTGATAATGCTGTTGTCATGATGTTTCCATAGAGTGTTGTTGCTAGGATTTCAAAAGCTTTATCTAATCTGTCGTTGTCGATCAGAAGTCCAACTCTCAATGCTCCTCGCATCTGAAGCTCTTTTCTTAATCCATCAATTCCTTTTTTTTCTGCAATGCCTAACGCATATGCCATTCCTGCCATTCTTGCTTCTTGTTCTTTATCTAATTTTCCCATTTTGATACCTCATTCATATCGACCTGCACCAGATCCATACTGGTGCCACGCCGTGCATCTCATGTTCTCTTCTTCCTGCTTCTTTAGTTTCTCAGCTTCTCTTTTCTTCTCATCCAGACACTCCTGCCGGTATTCATCATCCCATTTTTTCAATGTTGGCTGGCTGATCGTTGTCAGCTCTGACAGCTTCTTGTAGCTTATCCCTGTTGAGATGATCAGCCGAACCATTCCTTTCTTGAAATTTTCTTTATATCTCATATCGTTTTCTCAGACAGCTTGGTTCTTTACCTGATACAACGCCTTTATCTCTGATCGCTGATCTGTTATCTTTTGCCCGATCTTATAAAGTCTTGTGATTCTTCGTTTTTTGATTTGGAAAATTGTAAAAAACTAAATCTAATATTTGAGAAATTACATTTAAAAGAATCTGAAAAAATATGTTTGGTATTGATTGCTTGGTTAACAGTTACTTGAAGAATCCCTCAGGTAAAGAACCAAACTGTCTGATCGTACTCCTTTACTTATGGTATCCGGCACAATTGCCTATATAGTGCCATCTTAAATCCTTGCACTTTGTCTCGTTTGCCCCCCCTGTTATCTCAGGGTAGAAACGCTTATACCACTTCATCAGCGTTTTATGATCGATGCCGGATGATCTACTGATCTCATTTGATGACATGTTATACTTGATCCACAGTGTCACAACACGTCTTTTAAATCCTTTGCTGTAATCTGCCATCAATTCTCCTTTCTGCCCACTGCCTTAGGCAGCAGGCTCATGGCTTATACTGGCTGTTTCTTATGCGGTTAATAGTTACATGTGGTATATAATTTAGCTCTCCGGCTGATCACTGCCTGCATATGATCCCTTTGTGCTGTTGCTGGTCACTTAAGATCACTCCTAAATCCACAGCTACCACGACTAATACTACGACTTTTTATTAAACAACAATCATGGTTTATAGTGTCTTGCAGGCAGTGATCAACCGGATAGTCTTATTTTTATTACATTGCTGCGAGTAACTTATTGATAAAGTACTGCTGCCCTTTTCCTGTAACTTTCGTTGTCTTGCTGATCTTCGTTGATCCATTTGGCTGATTGATCACTGTTTCCTTGATCTCGAATAGATCCATATCCATTGCTCGTTGCGTTGGCATATTCCAATCAGAGCCTTTTCTCTTGATCAGATAACCATTGCATCGCATCCATTCAAACAGTTTATTTTGCCCCGTCTGTACTCCGTTTTGACGAAGAATCTTAGCCAACTCTCCGATCAGGATAGATGTATCACTCGTGGAAACTGCATCCGCAAATATCTCTTTTGGCTTCATTCTTTCGTTATCCTCAATCAGTATTGCGTTGTCTGATTTGAGCTTGTCTATCGTTTTATCTGCCATCTTCAATGCTCTTGCAAATATCTGCTCTGGTGTATTCCAGGCTTTCTCGAGATCCAAGAAATACTGTCGGATTTGCTTTCCTTCAGGTGATCTCTGAATCATACAAATCTGCTTTGCCATGTCGATGGAAATCAGAAAGTCCGTCTGAGGTCTTCCATTGTGTTCTACAGTTTTACTCTTTTTTGAGTAAAAGTCTTTAGACTCTTCAAAGCCATATTCACACATTCTTGGAAACCAATCGTTAAATCTTGTTTTGATGTTTAACTGCTCATGTAAATCTCTTGCTGACACTGTTGGCTCTTCCGCTTCGTAGTTAACAGCAATCAATTTGCTCATTTCGTTCATGTCAAATCTCATCTCCTAACTGTTTCTGTAACAACTGCTGTTCCAAAGAATCAAAATCATAGTCCCTTTGACAATTTAATTCCCCCGGAGTTTTTTCACTCTGTATTCTTTCAGGTTTTTCGTAATTTGCATCCAAGTAATCTATGTATCCCGAGTTAAAGAACGTGCTGCCATTTTGGGGCTTTCTCCAGTCATCTAACGCCAAGTCCGCCTTGTATCGGTCAATGGCACGACTTAATTCGTCGAATCCGATATCAAGTAAACGCCTCTTATTGGTATCTGAGACTTTCCCCTTCCCACGTTTCTGAGGGTATAATTTCCAAACTCTCTCAAACAGTGCATCTGCTTCAGATTTGCACATAGTATTTTTATTTATATCTTTCTCTTTATCTTTATTCTTTATCTTTATCGGCTTTTTTGGGTTTTTAGTTTTTTTTTCGGTTTCTTCAAAACCCATTGGGTTTTTTTGGTTTTCTTCTAAGTTATTTTCCTTTTTAGGTCTTCCGCCCTTTTTCCCATTTTCCCGATTAGAACTGCATCGATTTTCGTACTTCTTTGAATCACGATCCATCTGGCTTTGTATAAACGAAAATGCCATCATGGATATTCCATCAAGTTCTGGAACAACTCCTGATTCAGAGTAATCAATCAATGCCATCAATAACTGACCTCTCTGCTCATCTGTCAGTAATTTTAACGGTTCCCGATATTCATGGTAGATCAGGAAGCTGCTCTTTTGCTTCATGTGATCACCTCGTTATTCGAAATTCGTACAGATCCCCATATTTCTTCAGAAACATCTTTTTCTTAATTTTAAAAACATCTGTCTCCATACCTTTCACATCTTCGATCACGCCCCTGTTCACTGCACGATCAAAGTAAGCAAAGTCTGCTCTGTATGTGATCGCTCTGATCATCCTACCTTGATAAATAAATTTATCCTGAAGGACCACGATCGGCTGTAATTCCAGATGTGAGATCTCTCCTGCTTCTTCTAACAGTTTTAATTCCTGATATCTTTCTGCTTCTCTGATGCTGTCAAACTTGATCCCATCAACTATCGTTTTGTGATTGTTGTACTTGTTGGGTCTGTTGTAATTCTTCCAAGCCATTCTCCTGCTCCTTTACTATGATTCCATAAACCTTGTACTTTTCCTGGAAAGCTTTTTCTCCGATCGTATGATCCTCTGTATGATGCGTTCTGCATAGGCATATCTTTCTGTAATTGCTGTCATCTATGGTCATGCGGTCGTTTCCCATCCCGATCTTGTCAACGTGATGGATTTCTCCTTTGCGGCCACAGATCACACATACACGATTCTTGATGCAATAATACAGATATCTTCCAATATCATCCGTTCTGTTGATCGCCAGATCAGATAATGGGATTCCCTGCTCCAAACAAAACTCCAGCAGCATTGATATAAACTCGCGTGCTGTATCTACTGTGCATGTTCCTAAAGAGAAATATTCATTTCCTGTCCGGATGATATATTCATACTTCATAAGTTCTTTCATCTGTTCAGGAAGATATCCAGTATAATCTGCTATGTCTCTGATCGTTGCGTATGCCTTTTTTCTCTGTGCATTCGTTATTGTTCTGCCATCATCTAACCGAAGCTCCACATCACGGATTCGCTTATCCAGAATCGTATTAAACAGATTTTTCTCCGGAACAAAGACTTTCATCTCTGTTCCTTCGATATCTGATCTGATTCCTGTTATCTTTGCAAGTTCATGCATTACTTAGTCTCTTCTTCCTTTGGTGGTCTGATGTCATAAAGAAATGCCCTTTTCTTTGTCTTTTTGTTCTTGATTGATAATGCCACAATCTTTTTGTTCTCGATGATGATCTGTTCTACATAGAACTTATCGTATGTAGTTAGTTTTCCGTTTCTTCCTTTGGTAATTTCTACATACTCCTTTGGAACCCAGATAAATGGTGCTGTATATAGCTCTCTTCCAATTCCAAGGTTAAAGCATGCACGTTTAAAGCCGTCGGATGCCTGTCCTTTTTCTTTTTCGGTATATGACTCAACACCTACATCCTGCTTGTATACCCATTCTTTCTTCTGGTCATCATAGACTTCAACTGTACAAAAGAGATTTCCTCCGATCACTTCGTGCGATCTTCTCCATCCTGTGACTCCCAGTGTTTCATCCAGAATGTTCATATCACATCTTGCATCCTTATAAAGCAACAAAGAACATCCATTTTCGTTAACTGTTGCAACTCTGCATTCAATTTCATCTTTGTTTAGATCTCTGAATTTCATATTTTTCTCCTATCTGATCCTTAGGCTTTCCGTCTGAATCAATTCAATGTTTTCAGTAAACATTACTCCTTCTTTAAGTGCTTTGATTAATCCTTTTCTGTCAATCTTGTCTGGTTGTTTAACTCGGTATTCTTCTGGTACCAGTGATTCATCTTTGATCCTTACATTTGGTGGATTTTTTTGGATTCCAAAGCTGAATAATGCCGTCTTGAATTTTGTCTTGCCAGTTTCAATCATTGCATTTTCAAGATTCTGCTTAATTGTTTTCTTGTTGTTTACCACAACTCTTTTCATGTCAGTCAAACGTTTAATTTCACTATCGATCAATGCTTCTTTACCATCCAGGGAACGAAGAACTTTTGCATACCCATCTGCCTTGTCTTCAAATTCATAGTCCATTCCTTCCAAAGTGTCTTTGATATCTGCCTGCGTCAGATTCTGTTCTTCTGCCATATCAAGCAGTTCTTTGTATTCTGCTGTCAGTTCATATAATGTCGCCATTTTATTTATCTCCTTCTTTAGTTGTTACCACTTTTGATAATCCATATTTTACTTTTAAAGCCGCTTGAATCATTTGAACATTAGTCTTTTGACCGTCATCCAAATCCTTTTCCAGAGTTTCTGCAATAAATTTAAGAACAGCAACGGTAATGTCATTTGCAGCCGCAGGAACCGAATTTACACAACCGCCGATTTCAAACAAAATGATATCAACAACTTCTTCTATTTTGTCTGCTGCTGTGTCTACAAGACCTATCTCTCTTAATAAACAACTTTCGAGAATTTTTTTCTCTTACTTTCCACCTTGTTTCATTCTTCATTGCCACTTCCTCTTCTTTCTTCTAATAGTTCGATCAATCTCTCTTTGCACTTGATTGCTCGTTCTTTTTGCTGATGACCCCAATAGTCTCCTAAATAAAAACTGAATTTCTCTTTTCTGCCCTCTTCTTCTGACCATCCATCTGGGGAAATCTCAACATCTAACTGTGATTGATTTAAATGATGTTGACACGTTTAGCCAGGAATCTTTAAAAATCTTGTCAAACGTTACTACATCAGCAAGACCTCCGATTGTTTTTGCATAGATTTCTTTTACTTTTTCAAGTTTCTTTTGGCGTTCTGCTTCTCTGCATTCTTTAATCTGAGCATCGATATTATTGATCGCTTTTGTAAGAATTTTGATTAATTCTTTTTCTTCGTTCTCAAATTTTGTATATGGATGCATAACTTGTTTTTTAATAGAGATTCGCTGGTTTTCTAATACTGTTACAAACTTACGTAAACTTGCGATGTCTTCTTTAGCAAGTTTTATCTGGTCTGGTGTATAGACTAGATTTGCATAGTAATCTGTTTTCTCTTGGAGTTCTGCTTTTAATTCTTCATAATTCCAGTGAATCGTTTGCAGAAACCCATTTTCTTGTGGGTCATAAATTTTAAATTCCATGTGTTTCTCCTTATATCTCTGGCAAAATTAAATTTGGCTGTTGCCTTTTTTCAACTTTCTGCCAAAATTCTTCTTCCGCTTGTCTTAATATCTCAATGTCTTCTTCTGCCTCTGATCGCTCAATGTGATAATCTTTTGTCTCCAATCTGATTTGTCCCTGCCATACCGATTTAAGCTGTGCTCTTAGCTCTACAAAGTCATACTCAGTAACTAACAGATAATGAAGCACCTGTATGTAGTAATTATCTGGAATCTGATTTCTCCACTTTTCTCTCTGCATACCTTGCAGGATATTAGTTGTCTTGATCTCCAAGATTCCTTTGCGACCATCTTGATCAGTCAGATCTCCGTCCAAGGATGCATGTGCCCATGGATATTTTTCGTTTCGGATCATGTTGTCTCCGAAGTACTCGACTTGGTATTCTGGATGGTCAAGTGCGAACAGCGATCTAAGCAACGGCTCCGCATCATGTCCATACCTTACATAATCTTCTCCGGAGATATCTGCAGGTATTCTCTGTCCTATTTTTTCTAAGTATAGATCAACGTTAGTTTTATAAGGGCTAAGACCTAATACTGCGGATGCATCTGATCCACCGATTCCATGTCTGGCATTTAGCCAGGAATCAAAAGAATCGAACTTAATCCGTTTAATTCCTTTGCTGATTTCAATCTCCTGCATCTTTAAACCTCTTTCCCAATTCTGTCAATTTAGAAAAGACAAGATCGAACTGTTCTTCTGACATTCCACAAAACTCAATTCCTGCATTTTCATACTTTTCTCCAATGATCAAAGCATTTCCAAGAATTGGGTACCCATGAAGATCTGTTTCGTATAAATAAGAAGCGATCTTATTTAATTTGGTCTTATCACAGTGATAAAGAAATTCTTCGTCGACTAGCATACTTACTTTTGATCCTGGCATTTTATTAATCTCGAATCCAGCACCAATCTCTGTATATAATCTCTTGGGCTGTACATGTTCAATTAGCTCACATCTGTTTCCGATGTGTTCTTTCAATTTTTCCCATGATTTAAGTCCCCCATCTGGATATTCCAACTCTTTTACTTCATTATCAGTTGTGATCAGAATCATCTTTCCCATTGTCGCTTCCTCTTCTTTCTTCTAATAATCCCATCAATTTTTCTTTCAGATACCCTGCTTCAATCATACAGTTCCGATTATCCAGAAACAGCATTGTACTGTAATCTGGTCGCTGTTCTGTACTAAAGCCATTTTCCCAGATCTTAACGCTTAGCACTGCGGTGGCTCCATGATATTCGACGCATACGCACGGAACACCTGGCTCTCGCCAATCTATCCAGTCTATAGTTCCATCTGTCATTTCTTGCAGTCGCAAAGACAGATCAAAGATCTCAGTTACTATTTTTCTGATTTCACTTTTCTGACGATCTGTGTTATACTGTTCTTGTCTATTTAACTGTGTGCCTAATGGAGTTGCCGCTCCGTTGGCACTTTTTTCTTTCTCATTCATCAAACCTCTTCACTCCTTCCTCAAACACTACTGCCGTGATCAAACACACTGCAGCTAATTCTTTAAAAATTCCACACGCGATCAGCACTGCTGCCGTGCAGATCATGGCTTTTGTTTCACTTTTCATCTCATGCTCCTTTCTCAAACACTTATCATTTCAGTTGCAAAAAACTTTTTTGCATTTATGAAATACCTGTGCTTTTTTTCACTTGTCCGGATTGCATATCCCCATGGAAAAATCCCTTGAATCAGTCCTTTTTCGATTGTTGAAACACCCATTCCCATCAAATACGCAACTTCTTTCGGGGTTAATGTCTCTATTCTCTTTTTAGGAATTACTATCTCTTCAAAGTAATTCTCTGGAAGATCAAATGCTTCTGCAATCTCATTTCTTCTTGCTTTTGTCGGTTCTGAATCTCCAGACATCCATTTGCTAACGGTTGACCTACTCACACCGCAGATCCTGGACAACTCTACTTGGTTGATATTTTGATCTACCATCACTTTTTTAAGCCTGTCCTTGAACACTTTCATCACCTACCTTTCTTCAGATGGCTTAACTCTCCGTCCGATTGAGTGCTATTTTTAATGATTAACCAATTTTATGGAGGAGTTTCGGGGTTATATGTATCGGACAGAGGATTAAGCCATCTGTGTATTCAATTCTTATTTGTGTTATAATCTTTCTAAAAACACAAAGGAGCTTATTATGCCAACACCATTCAAAGATTTAGAATTTTCGTTTAAACAAGTCCGTATTCTTAGAAAGCTAAGAGACGATGGTTGCATCTCAAAAGAACTTGTTAGGTCTAATCCTAAATACTCTTTTCTTCAAAAATACAACCTTATTGATAATGATCCCGAACGCTATGACATTTACCGTCCGAGTGATAAAGCTTTGATGTATCTACGCTATAGAAGAAAAGATCTCTTTAGGACTTGGTATCCTCACGTTGTATCCAGTCTCGCTTTTATTGCTTCTATAGCATCATTGATCATTAACATTCTTTCCTCTGTGCATTAAAGGAAATGTATAACCACATACGGCAGTCCAATGAATAACCAAATAAGTTCTGCAATTATGAGAAATAACCCATAGGCTGCCGCCTTATCTTCTTTGCATACTTCTGCTATCGCTATAGCCCATTCTTTACATTCGATGGCTATGTATTTTAGGATCTTAATTTTTTCTCATCTCCTTTACCCAATAACTTTCCAACCTCTTTTGAATCCATTTTGATGAAATCGTCAACAAACCTTTGAATGTCTTTCTCTGAATCATCATCCTGTGTAAATTTAACCAGGATCTTCAAAGTAAGTTCTGCTGTTCCGCTTTGATTAGAACTTTTTACTATTCGATAACCTTCTACATATCGAAGTTTTTGATTGTCTAACATCAGCTCATATCCTTCTGGATTTTCTTTTAATGTCAGATTCATTATTTGTTTTGATTCTATCTTTCTCACCTCCTGGTTATTTGGTTTCGTTTTTGTGAACTTCTTTCGTAAAAAAATATACTCCTATTTCATTAGGAATAATGCCAAGAACTTCTGATCCTCGATCAATGTCTTTCTGCGAAAAATAAGACTTTCCTTGAAAAACATTTGTCAGATAGTTGTGTGATCGTCTTATCTCTCTCGCAAATGTGCCTTCTGTTCCACATTTTTCTTTGATTCGTCCGCGTAATTTTGAATAATCATACTTAGGCTCTGCGAACAAGTTAATCACCTTCTTTCTTTTTGTTTCGTTTTTGTGAACCTATATCTAGTATAACACATCATTTACACTTGTCAATTCTTTTTTTCACATTTTCGGAACTTTTTTTCAAATATTCATTGTAAATGTGAACTTTTAATGTTATAATCCGAGTATAGTACATATAAGAAAGAAGGTGTTCATTTGAAAAAAGACACAAGTACAAGACTTCAAGAGTTAATGGCTATAAAAAATATTAACCAGGTCGACCTCTGTCAACGTACTGGTATTCCAAAATCATCTATGTCAATGTATTTAAGTGGCGAAAGAAGCCCAAGACAAAATAGACTATCTCAAATTGCCGAAAAATTCAATATATCTGAAGCATGGCTGATGGGATATGATGTTCCTATGGAAAGAACTGATTCTTTATCAGACGAATCTTTATCACATAAAGATAAACGCGATATTTTAGATATCATAAGTTCTACCAAGGCTGAATTGTTATCCCAAGAAGGACTAATGTTTGATGGCGATCCTGCTTCTCCAGAAGCAATCGAATCTATTCTAAGTGCAATGGAAATTGGGATGGAGATGGCTAAGAAAAAGAACAAGGAAAAATATACACCTAAAAAATATAAAAAGGACTGATGTGAATGGACATAAAAAAGATTGTAAATTCGCTTGTCAAGAAACATAAAACAAGAAATCCCTTTGAGATCATCAAAGGGCTAAATGTTATCCTTGTGCCGGTGCCACTTGAGGGTATCAGAGGATTTTATCAATATTTCCAACGTAATAACATTATTTATATTGATGATTCTCTTCCAGAGCATGAACAGATCCTTGTCTGTGCCCATGAGTTAGGTCATATGTTACTGCATAAAAAGGCTAATGCTCTCTTTATGGATACATACACTGGATTTAACACGACAAAATACGAAAAAGAAGCTGATCTATTTGCTATGGAACTTCTGGTACCCGATGAAACATTCTTAGAGTACCAGGAATACACAACTGGTCAGATCGCGCGTGCACTTGGATATAATGAGGAGTTAATTAAATTAAGATTAAAATAGGGAGGAATGTTATGAGTCTAATAATTTGTACGGAATGTGGAAAAGAATTTTCAGACAAAGCACCAGCTTGCCCAAACTGCGGTTGTCCAACATCTGAAATATTGAATGAATTTAACCAAGAACTTGACAATACATCAAAACAATTTAATTTTGAATTTGAAAGTTCTAACGGGAATAAAATATCTATTTTAAATGATTCAGTGTGTATATATAAAAAATCAGTTTTAAAAAAAGAAGGTCAGTTAAAACAGTTATCATGGTCAGATTTTTCAATGCCAAAATCTTTTCTTCCTGGCTCAATTAACTTAAAAATAGGTAGTCAAACATTTGGATACACTTTTCTATTTACCAATGACGATATAGAGAAAATTGAAAAATTAAAATCTATATCCAAGCGCAACGCTTTTGATATTATGAAAGATGTATCTGCTCCAAGCAAAACAAAAGACAATAAATTAAGATGTCCTAAATGTAATAGTACAAATATAGGCATTGTGGGAGACAAAAGAAAAACAACCATTAATTTAAATCCTTTGAAACCCTTCACGCTTGTAAATCATAAAACTATAAAGGAAAATTGGCTATGCTACGATTGTGGGCATCGTTGGAACAAAAAAGTGAAATAGAAAAAAATAAATAATACAAATTTAAGTTAAATAAAAACCGCCCAGCTATCAACTGGACGGAATCTCAGAAACCTATCAACCATGGATGGCTGATATAAGTTCTGCCTCAACACCAGAATTATATCATACATCCTACAAATTTACAAATTGATAAGGGTGTATTTTTTGTACCCTTTTTTAGAAAGGAATGATGATATATGGCAAGAAGAAATCCTAACGGCTACGGCAGTGTAACGAAATTAAAAGGAAACCGATCACGACCATACGTTGTAAAAGTTACTACATATGATGAAGATGGACACGGAAGGCAGGTCCCAGTGGACTATGCTGCAACTCGTGAAGAGGCAAATATTATTTTAGCCAGATACAATGATAATCCTTGGAATATTGATCGCAATCGCGTCACTCTTGCAGAATTATATAAGCGATGGCTTGAAGTAAAAGCTCCTAAACTTGGAAGTTCTCGTTTATATACACTTAAAGCAGCTTATAAACATTGTCAAAAACTGTACGGAAAGAAATATAGGCAAATACGAGCTTATCATATGCAAGCAACCATGGACGATTGTGGTCGTAGTTACGCTACACAATCTCATATCAAAGCACTTTGGTGGCATTTAGATAATTTTGCATTTGAATTAGACATTATAGATAAGATGTATTCTCAAATAATTTCTGTCAGCACAGAACAGGGAGAAACTAAACGCACTCCATTCACTGAAAAAGAAGTTGAAGCTCTGTGGAAAATATCTGATCAAAAAAATGTAGATATTGTATTAATCTATATTTACACCGGATTCAGATTAATGGAATTGTTAAATATGACATGTGATCAGATCAATCTTGAAGAAGAATATTTTAAAGGCGGAAGCAAATCTTCTTCAGGGAAGAATAGAATTGTGCCAATCCATCCTCGTATCATGCCGTTTGTGAAAAATCGGCTAAAGAAAAGTAATGAATATTTTTTAGAAACTGATGAAGGATCTAAATTTAAAAAAGGGGATTTTTATGAAGAATGGAAAACTGTTATTTCCTATATTACAAAGAAAAAGAAAACACCTCATGAGGCAAGGCATACTTTTGAAACATTTTTGGATAATGCAGGTGGTAATAGAAAATGCATTGATATGCTGATGGGGCACAAATCTAAAGATGTTGGAAATAGGGTTTATAATCATAAAACAGTGGAACAATTGAGAGATACTATTCTCTTGTTGAAATAATAAATTTCCATTCAACAAGTAACAAATTAGTAACACATATGTTAGGAAATGACCATTTTAAGCCATTTCCTAACATTGCAAAATTATTATACCATAAAAAGAATGGCACTGTATATCACTTTAGTAATATACAGTATCTTTCCTTTCTTCATTATCATCATGTATCTACTTTATCTAAGCAAATTCCACATTACAGCCTGTGCTTTTTCTAAGTCTTTTCTCTCCACAAAAATTTCATACTGTATGGACTGTGATGTAGGATTCCCCACACTTCCAAAGTTTCCACGAAGTGTTCCTGATCCTGCCCATTCTCCTAAGTGATTGTATGTTTTGTATTTGTACTTAATCTTTTCCCGATCCAAGATATCCCTGATCGCATTAAATTGTATCATGTCTGTTCCAATCCATAAGCTTTCTGAGTTTAATATTGTAAGCATACTTTTCTCCTTTCTCGCAATTTCCAATTTTATTAAACTGGATTTGCCCCCTCTTTTGCAGCATACCGAAGCCACTTTCAACCTGTTAATTAATTTCTTATATTTTATCACAATTTCCTGACTGTGTCCTATTTTTTCCCATAAATAATTCCCATCCCGCTGATCATCCATGGTGTTGTTACAAATCCCGGAATAAAGTCTAGCTTCTTTTCCAGATTTCCTATGTAGTGAACTTCTGAAATTCCTTCTTCTTTTAAGATTCTTACAAACTCTTCCATATCTCCGTACAATGCTTTCTGTGAAAACATATCCTGAAAAGAAAATACACCGCCTTTTTTCAAAACTCTTAATGCTTCTTTTACAACATCCCTCTTATCTTTTGCTGTTCGCACTTCATGAAACACGAAATTGCTTACTACTGCATCAAATGTCTCATCAGGGAAATCCAGTTTTGCTGCATCTCCTTTTTGAAAAGCGATATGGTCTGCAACTCCTTCAATCTTTGCATTTTTCTCGCACTGCTCTTTTGCATAATTCCATTCCACACCCCAGTGATCCATCGCTGTGATCTGTGCCTTTGGAAATGCTTTGGCGCAATAAACAGTAAGTGCTGCTGCTCCGCATCCGATGTCTAGAAGTTTCCCTTCACCATCCCAATCAAGATGTTTAATCAGATGTTCATGTACTCCTGCCATCATATTTCCTTTTCCAAATGCGAATGTTTCATGACAGATCAGCATATAAATTGCCATTACCAGAGTCAAAATGCATAATACGCCTACTATGATTGCAATGACCATTTCACTTAAAGCTACTTGTACTGCTACCGCAATAACACCTAAAACAATTACTGCTCCAAATAATGTATACAATGCTTTTTCAGGTACCCAGTTTCCATAATTTGCTTTTTCATTCATTCTTCTTTTCTCCCTTTTATTAGTGTTCGCTAACTATTCTCATCAACTTTCCTGTACGGATACGCCTTCTTTACAGCATCACGATATTTATAATGTTCCTCGACACTTCCAAACTCAAAGAAAATGGTTCTTTGAACCTCTTGTGACAGCTTTGGAAATTCTTTATCTTCCAAACTGTCCATCATCTGTCGATATAGATTTTTATACCGCAGATTTTTTCCTGCTTTTATAAAATATGGCTTTATACTTTCTTCACTGCACCACATAAATTTACTTAAAGTCGCTCCTTTACTCCAATAAAGGCTCTTAATCGCCAGATACAAAAATGGAACCATAACCTTCCTTGTCAATCTTGAAATCTGTGCAAATTGACCTCCATCAAAAAAGTATGCTCAATTGGAATTTTCATCTGAGAAAGAAATGTGAGTCCTAAATCTGCTCCAATCGATGAAGCGACAATAAGCGTTATTTTTTCTATTCCTTGCTTTTGCAGATACTCCCCTATCTGATGAATTTCATCTTGTTTACTTTGATAACTTTGTTCCCATCGTTTGAAATTCCATTTTTATATTCCTCCTTATAGTTTTAGTATATCAGATTCAAAAAATATTTCCTATATGAGATAATAAGAAAAATTCCTATAATCTAACAAATATCCACACAACCCATGATCATCTTCTCACACCTTGCATATCCCAACTGCGAACTGTTTAATGACAATGTATAATTACTTGCCATCCCCCATTTTTGTTCTGTATAGAAATTATAATTTATCCTTCGTCTTTTATCTGTATCCTTTATAAGTTTTACTGCCCCGTCTTCTGTAACATTATATAACTTGCAAATACGTTTGATCTTCTCTGGCATGTCTCCATGTATAAACACATTTAACACATCATCTCTATCCTTCAGTATAAAATCAGTATTTCTCCCAATCATAACGCATTGTTCTTTTTCTGCAATTTCCAAGATTACCTTTCTCTGTGCCTCATACAGCATATCGTCCACGGATTTCCCTGTAATATCACGACCCGAAAATGCATAGGCAAAAAATCCTTTCTTTGGGGATAATTCTGCATTTTCTTCGATATATTCTGGTGATAATCCTGACTGTTGCGCAATCTGATCTATAATATTTTCACTATAATAAGCAATTCCAAGCTGTTGTGCTACTTCTTCTCCGATAAATCGTCCACCGCTTCCAAATTCTCTACTGATTGTAATGATTCTTTTTGCCATAATACCTTCCTCCTTAATGTGTTAATCGGTCCACTTTTGTTTTTCTTATCTTCTTTAAAAAGATAAATCCGATCAGACATGCTGCAAGTTCTGTAATTGGGAATGCCCACCAGATTAAAGATACTCCTGCCTGGTCATTTCTTACAAAGATTGAAAAGATTCCTGCCAGGGGTAATATGACCACAAGTTGCCTAATCAGTGAAATAATTAATGATTCCATACCACCATCCAATGCTTGGTATATTCCCTGATATGCCACATTAATCCCAGCAAAAATAAAACTGATCGAGATAATTCTCATTGCACCAATAAAATATTCTCTGGAACTTCCCGCGTTAAATAACGTTGCAAAAAAGCCTGGAAAACCTTCTGTGATCAAAATTCCGAAGATCATTAATACAATTGTATACATCAAACCATATTTGATTCCATCTTTTATCCTCTTTTTACTTCCCATCCCATAAGCAAATGCTATGATCGGTGTAATCGCATCCCTTAGTCCAAATGCTAAGAATAAAACAAACTGCTGTACTTTATAAAACAATCCGTAGGCTGTCTGAGCGGAAGGACTGAATTTCAAAATAAGGTTCATTACATATACCATAATTGACATCAATGCCTGTGCAATGATCGCCGGAAGTCCGATTGCATATATTTCTTTGATAATTCCAGCATCTGGCTTCATATACTTTGCTCCATGTTCAAATTCTTTGTTTAATTTCATATGAAAGATAAACAATAACACTGTTGACACTACCTGTCCGATGACTGTTGCATAAGCTGCACCTTGAACCCCCATTTCTGAAACAGGTCCAATCCCATAGATCATGATCGGATCAAGGATGATATTTACCACTGCTCCCGCAACCTGACCGATTGTTGAATAGAGCGAACGCCCTGTTGCCTGTAACAACTTTTCAAATAGAGAAAAGAAAATGATTCCCATGGAAATGATACAGCATATCCTAAGATAACTTGTTCCCATAGAGATTACTTTCGGATCAACCGTCTGTGATGAAATGTATGTTTTAACTCCAAAGATTCCAAAGAGCAAACAGACCACATAAATGATCCCGCCTAAAAACAAACTGTTTCCAGCAACCTTACCTGCTTTTTTATGATTTTCCTGTCCGAGTGTTCTTGCAAGAAGTGCATTGGTTCCTACTCCTGTTCCAATCCCTACCGCAACCATCAGCATCTGAACTGGAAATACAAGCGTCAAGGCATTTAGGGCTGCCTCGCTTCCTGCTCTCATGTTACCTACAAAAGCACTATCTACAATATTGTAGACTGCCTGCAATGCCATTGATAAGATCATTGGAATTCCCATCTGGATCATGAGCTTATTGACTGGCATATCCTTCATCTTGTTACTTTCTGCCATTTTTAATTTTTCCTCCTTTTTTGCATAAAAAAAGAATGTAGTTCATCAGAATAAGCTGGTCTTACGCTGATTGGCTACACACTTTTTAATGACATTTTATGATTGTAAAAATAGAAAAACGAGCAGCAAAAACTGGATTTACGCTCGTTTGCTACTCGTTTGGTTTTTATTATATTTTGATTTTTTGAAAAAGTCAAATGAAAATTATTGTACATTCTCATAATTACAAATCTGGATTGCCGCACCATCTCATTTTGTCCTTCTAATCTGTTCTGCCATAAGTGCCTCCGCCTTTCCTTGTTTCTCAATGTTGTATTATAATCTGTCCCATATTAATTTAACATCTAAACCCCATATTTATAATCAATAGTACCATATTCCTTCTTAAAATAAAACTCTAGCTTCTTTCATCTTCCAACACTTCGATATAAAAACTAACCGGGCGGAATCCATCATTACAGCTGATCATTGCTGATTTTTTATTTTTCATCCATCCTTCATAAATATCGCTACCTCCATAAACTAATGTCATAACAAACGGAGAGATACTCTCCCATGCACTTTCACAAAATCCTTCTGGTCGTTTCCATCCTTCTGCAATAAATACTTGCCCCTCTTCTATATCGCAAGCATTCTCCATAGGATTTTCATACTTTTCCATTAAGTCTTTATATTCTGTTTTGCGGATTGCAGTAATTTTACATCGTTTCACTTATTTCTTCCCCTTACATTTTATTCTATCAATTTTTATTCTCATTATAGCACAAAATAAAGGCACCAGATATTTCTAAAAAACATCCAATGCCTTTATGATTTTTCTTATAAATATGTTTTTATTTCTCTAGATATCTAACGCCACATGATGCCCTTCATACACAGCATTTGTAATCGTAGAAACTTTCGATGCATCTCCGATCACTGTCACATATTTATCAATTTCCTCTAATAAAAGTGGTCTATGTCTGATGTTCGCATCTGGAGCAAATTCATCTCTCATTTCTACAATATAAAAAAACCCCTGTTGTCACTGAGAACATGGATGAAAATCTGATCATCACTTATTCTCCGAAATATAAAGCTTATCAGCGAAAGATCCGTTCCCGTCAGATCGAACGTGCCTGTATATCAGCAGACCTTTTCATCCGAACGAATCAAGGTTGATGATACGATTGATGCATACTTTGAAAATATATTGCAACACGAAAAAAGAAAACCCCACGTAAAAACGTGAGGTTTAAAAATGGACTAGGCGGGAATCGAACCCGCGTCCAAAAGCCAATTCACATGAGGCTCTCCCATTACAGTCAGTCTTCTTTCATTCCCTCTACCGTGCTCCGACTAACAGGATCACAGCTTCAGTAGCTTCATCAATACTTTAACCGGCACAAAGCTTGACCGGTCAAGGGTCCTGCATGTTTGAAGCCAGGATTCCAGACTACAGGTGATCTAGAGCTGACTGCTGCAAACTAGGCAGCGTACGCTAATTTATTATCTGCGTTTATATTTAAGTTTGTACCGTAAGGTGGTCCCTCCCAATGGCTCCTCAAGCTTCATAACCCCTGTCGAAACCTTTACTAGCCCGGAATTAATAAGCTTGGTTCGAGACTGAGAGCCTTCCCAGTCTCGAAATTATATTATATAGTCTCTTATATAGGATGTCAAGTCTTTTTGTATAACTTCTTATACAATCTTTAATCTTCCTTGAAATTATCCAAAGTTTCTTACTTTGAAGTCTCTCTGTGCTTCTCTTAACTGATCTCTCTTTGAGATATCTTGTCGTTTGTCGTAGAGTTTCTTACCTTTGCATAATCCGATCTGAACTTTTACCAAACTTCCACTAAAGTATACTTTTAATGGAATCAATGTATATCCCTTCTGATTGATCTGTCCGATCATCTTGGAAATCTCCGATTTATGCAATAATAGTTTTCTTGTACGAAGTGGATCTTTGTTGAAGATATTTCCTTTTTCATAAGGGCTGATATGCATCTGATGAATGAACACTTCCCCATTATCAATATCAACAAAGGATTCTTTGATGCTGCAGTGTCCTTGTCTTAAAGATTTTACTTCAGTTCCATGAAGTACGATCCCTGCTTCAAAACTGTCTTCTACAAAATAATCATGTCTTGCTTTTTTATTATTTGCTATGAGTTTAATTCCATCCGTCTTCGCTTTGCTCATAATCATCATCCTCCACTAACTCAAAATCAATATTCTTAAGCATCATATCCACATCTTTGACACGGATTTTCGCCTTCTCTCCTAATTTAAATGTTCTTCCAGTTCTTTCTCCTACCATGGAATAGGTCTTCTCATCATAGTAATAATAGTCTCCCGGAAGAATGGATACATGAACCATTCCTTCGATCGTATTTGGAAGTTCCACATAGATTCCCCAGTTTGTCACACCGGAAATGATTCCTTCATGTACTTCTCCGATTCTTCTTCTCATGTATTCCGCTTTCTTAAGCTTACATACTTCTCTCTCGACTTCTTCTGCACGGCGTTCCATCTTAGATGACTGTTCTGCTACTTTTGGCAAAATTGCATCGTAATGACTGAATCGTCTTGTTGTAAATTTATTATGCAAAGTTTCCTTGATGATCCTGTGGATCTGAAGATCTGGATATCTTCGGATCGGTGATGTAAAATGGCAGTAATATCTTGTGGACAATCCAAAATGCATAGAGCTGTATGCAGAATATTTTGCCTGTTTCATAGATCTTAATGTCAAACGGCTGATCAATGGTTCTTCTGGTGTTCCTTCGATCTTTGTCAGTAACTTCTGTACTTCCTTTGGATGAATCTCATCATGACTGCTCTTTAAGTAAATTCCAAAGTTTTGTAAAAATACCTGTAACTTATCAATCTTCTCATGGTCTGGAATCTCATGGATTCGATACAAAAATGGAATCTCTCTCCAGTAGAATTCTTCCGCGATCGTTTCATTGGCACACAGCATAAAATCTTCTATGATCTTTGTTGCTGCATTTCTCACCTGTGGATAAACATCAACTGGACGGCCTTTTTCATCTAAGATGATCTTAGATTCTGGAAAGTCAAAGTCAATGCTTCCTCTTTCATGACGACGATGTCTTAAAATGTCGGATAATTCCTTCATTAACTCAAACATTTCTACAAAATCTTCGTATTTGTTACGTTCTTCCATATCCCCATCCAAGATTTTAGCTACGGATGTATATGTCATACGATGATCGACGTTGATCAATGTCTCTGCAATCTGATAATCGACAACCTTTCCACTTGGATCAACTTCCATGATACAACTTAATGCCAGTCTGTCGCATCCCTGATTTAAGGAACAGATTCCATTCGATAATTGATGTGGAAGCATCGGAATCACACGGTCTACAAGATATACACTTGTTCCTCGTTTTAACGCTTCTTTATCTAATGGAGAGTACTCTGTTACATATTCGGATACATCCGCGATATGTACTCCAAGTAAATAATTCTTTCCTTTTCTTGATAATGTGATCGCATCATCTAAGTCCTTCGCATCTTCTCCATCGATCGTTACCATTGGCCAGTCTCTGATATCCATACGGTCTTTGTAGTCAGATGCTTTGATCTCAGATGGAATCGTATCAACCTGCTGTTTGACATCATCTTCAAACTGGGTTGGGATTCCATAAGCTTTGACAATTGATAAAATATCAACTCTTGGATCATCTTTATGTCCTAAAACTTCAATGATCTTTCCTTCTGGACTTCTTCTGGCATCTCCATAATCTGTGATCTCTACCATCACTTTAAATCCGCTGGTAAGATTCTTGCACTGAGATTTGGATACAAAAATATCACTGTCAAATCTTAAATTATCTGGAATCACGAACCCAAAGTTCTGGTTTTTCTGAAGAGTTCCGACCACTGTCTTGATTCCTCTCTCTAAAATCTTGATGATCTTTCCTTCTTTTCTTCTTCCAGAAGTTGGGTGATCGTCCAATACCTGCATTAAGACCGTATCTTCATGGAAAGCTCCATTCATGTTCTTCTCATGAATGTAATAATCGTCATCTTCCCCTTCCACAGTCACAAACCCAAAACCTTTGCTTGTACAACTGAATGTTCCTTTGACCGTCTTCACACTTGGCGGCATGTATTTTCCACGTTTACTTACTTCAATCGATCCTTCTTCTACCAGTTCATTCAAAATCTCAACAAACTCGTCACGATCTTCTGGAGCTACCTGCATCAGGTATCCGATCTCTCTTTGTTTCATTGGCTGATAATACGGATCGTTGATCAACGCTTTAATCTTCTTCTTTCTGTTAAATCGTTTATCTGTCATTACGTTCTCCTGTATATTTAAATCTTCTTAATCTTTTTATGGAAATCCTCTTCGACATAAAAAGCACCTCTTAAAACAAGTTTAAGAAGTGCTTATCTTTTCTCTAAATAAATCTTGAGCAAAGGATTGCTGCTGTTACGAAAAATACGATCGTAAAGAATGTTGTCACTTTGATCAGTGTTCCTTCCTTAGAACGACCTTTGTTCTTGCTCCAGTATGTTCCGCTATCTGCTGCACCGGTTAAAGAACCTAATCCCGCTTCTTTTCCTTCTTGCATTAATACTAATATGATTAATAAAATTGATGCTATAATAAAAATTACAGTTAATGCTGTTTTCACGATATGCCTCCTAATATATTTCCATTCACTGTGGTTCATTCTAACATATACATATCAAACTTGCAAGGAAAACAACAATACTTTGCATAGTTTTTACATTTTTATCCTTTTACCAGCCATATTTTGATAAGCTTCCAAGCTCTTCTTCAATACGTAATAAACGATTGTATTTTGCAGTACGATCAGATCTGCATGGTGCTCCTGTTTTGATCAGTCCTGCATTCGTTGCAACTGCAATATCTGCGATCGTCGTATCTTCGCTTTCCCCTGATCTATGAGAAATGATTGTTTTGTAGTCTGATTTTGCAGCTGTCTCAATGGCATCTAATGTCTCTGTCAATGTTCCAATCTGATTTGGCTTGATCAAAATGCTGTTTGCAATATTTTCCTTAATTCCTTCTCTTAGCCGTGCAACATTTGTTACAAATAAATCATCTCCAACTAGCAGGATCTTCTCTCCAAGACGGTAGGTCAATACTTTCCAACCTGGCATATCTTCTTCATTTAATCCATCTTCAATGGAAAAGATTGGATAATCTTCGACAAGCTTTTCATAATACTGCACCATTTCTTCAGAATTTCTTCTTACTTCCTTGCCTGCCATCCTGCTTTCTCCCATAAAATGATAAACTTTCTCATCTTCATTATAGATTTCTGATGCAGCACAATCCATAGCGATTGCTATTTCTTCTTTTGTTTTATATCCTGCCTGTTCAATTGCCTGCACCAAAAGATCTAATGCCTGTTCTGAGCTTTCCAGATTCGGGGCGAAACCTCCTTCATCTCCAACACCTGTATTTAAATGATTTTTCCTCAAAATGTATTTTAATGTATGATACACATCAGTTCCCATCATCAAAGCATCTTTGAAAGAGTCTGCACCAACTGGTGCAATCATAAATTCCTGAAAATCAACGGTATTATCTGCGTGTTTTCCTCCATTTAATATGTTCATCATTGGTATCGGAAGTTTGGATGCAAAGCTGCCTCCAAGATACTGGTATAACGGTAAACCTAGTCCACAAGCGGCTGCCTTAGCAGTTGCAAGTGATGCTCCAAGGATTGCGTTTGCCCCAAATCTTTCTTTGTTTGGGGTTCCATCTGCTTCTAACATGATCTGATCGATCTCAATCTGATTGAGTGCATTTTTGCCAGTCAAGCGGTCTGCAATCTTGTGATTCACATGATTAACAGCTGTTTCAACACCTAATCCACGGTATCTTTTTTCGCGGTCTCTTAACTCTAACGCCTCATATTTACCTGTGGACGCACCAGAAGGGACAATTGCTCTTCCCAAGGCTCCATTTTCTAAAAGTACATCGACTTCTACCGTTGGATTTCCTCTGGAATCTAAAACTTCCCTTCCGATAACATTTTCAATGCATAAACGATTTTTCAATTTTTGTCACATCCTTCTTTATGAAAATAATAGTGGTATTATTTCCTTGGTTGGATGTTTTTATACATATCACTAATATCGATCAAATATATTTCTTTTCCATGTTGCACCAGCATCTTCTTCTCTTTTCCTGCCAGATACATTTGCGTATCATCTCTAAATTTCTTTGGCAATATAAATTTCTTATATGTCTTATTTCTTAGATTACACAAATAATCATTGCCTTGATCATCATCAAATAAAACATAATCTCCAGCATCATCAATAATATGTACTGTTTTAACATCTGGAATATCAATGGATGTTTCATATGCCAGATGTTTTAAATGTAACTTTCCTTTCTTTTCTTTGTATACATACCATTCGTTATTTGAATATTGTTCTTCTTTGGAGCGGTCATCCCATTGTTTTATCGCTTTGGCTGTTTTTAGATTAATTTTATTCCAGACGTTGTATTCAGAATTTTTTGTCATGACAGGATTTCCCATTGCTACAATCTTGTCTTTTCCAATAAAACAAATTTCTTCATTGTGTGCATATCCACTGATTCCTGGCTGTTTGGTTTCTTTTCCTGTTTTAAGATTCAATGCACTCCAATATCCTTTGCTTCTGTAATTTAACAAAATCCATTCCCCATCTGGTGACATCTCCATATTGCAGATTTTGGTGTCATCTGTAATCTTTGTTACTTTTCCTGTTTTAAGATTTAATTTTGCAATACATTCTTTTTGTATGATATCATCTTTTTTATTCATATGATATAAAGAAACATAAATCGTATCTTCATCCCATACTTTCCAGAAAATATCACTGATATTTCCTTTCACATTGTATACATAAATTTCTCCACGAATCACTGCATACTGAAATGAAAATTTCCTTCCATTATAAATTCCATGGAACCATTTTTTCTCTGGTTTTAATTCTTTTAAATGATTCCCTTCAATTGTATATACTTTGTCTGTCACTTCGACATCGTATTTTCCTTCGTAATGATACTGACAGATAAAGCTTTGGTTGTGTCCTTGTTTGATTTCCATGTTATCTTTTAGCACAATCTTTTGGTTTTTCTTATGATCGCTGACATCTTTGGTTTGTGTTACTTTATATATCGTCTGTGACATAAATGTCTTTTGAATCCACTGCCGAAATGTTTTCGATGTCGCTGCTGCCACGCTAACACTTATTCCTAAGGTCAGAAAACAGATCAATGCAATCGTTGCTGCTTTAACCATTGGTGTCATTTGCTTAAATTTTAATTGCTGTTTGTGGTTTTGGTTCTTTCTCTTTTCCATATCTTTCAATGTTTCCATCAAAAATTTATCATCCACTGCATCGATTGCCTGAAATAATGTTTTTTCCTCATCCTTATTGTCTTTCATATTTCAAATCCCTCCTCTTTCAGATATTCTTTTAACTCTTTTCTGATCCTTAACAGTTTGACTGACATATTCTTTGGAGTTATTTCATAATCTCTCGCCATTTCTGAGACCGATTGCAAAAACCAGTATCTTCTTAAAAATAAAATTCTTTTTTCTTTTGGCAGTTTCTCTATGAACTTTGCAACGATCCATTTTAATTCTCGTAATTCGATCTGATTTTCTACATTTTGTTCTTTGCTGATGCACTCTTCTAATTCTTCCAGTGAAAGATCATACTGGCTGTTTCTCTTTTTTGCATGATGATATTCATAGCGTTTTAATGATAGATTTTTTATGATCCTACAGATATACGCTTTGAATGGGTTCGGTTTCTTGGGCGGTATCTGATTCCACAAGGTAAGCCATGTATCACTGACACATTCTTCACTGTCTCTGATATCATTTAAGATTCCCATGGAAATGCTTGTACATAATCGTCCGTATTTTTTATCTGTTTCGTGAATTGCTCTTTCTTCACGGTTTGTATATAAATCTATGATCTTTTGATCTTCCATATCCTTGCCCTTCCTTTGTTTATTTTGATGATCATCTGGTTATATATACGGAATTATTATATGATACTACATAGAAATTTTAATTTGTGTGTTGGCCAACTGTAGATTTTGAGTATATGATAAAAAATAAATAAACGATCGGAAGAGCAGCTAGAAAATTTTGCTCTTCCAATCGTTTATTTATTTTTTATCATATACCAGAAGTCTAAAGTGTGGACAATTACAAGATTGAAAAATTTAAGTGGATGTGTATGTTGAGTGTTATCGTTTTTCAATTTTGGTAGTGATAGACAGTGTTTATTATAAATATTTCTTCTCTTGTTCTTTCTGACTCATACATGCAACACTATCAACAAATCAAATTTTACTATTCAATTTCTACTTTACATATTTTCTTAAAACATGCAACTCCATATTTGATGAAATTTTTCATACCATCCTGTTTTAGTTTTGCCACATAATCTTTCTCTTCAATCTGTTTTAATGCCTTTTCACATGCTGCATCCAGATCTCCGTCCTCTGCATACTTTATTTCAATCACAATTCCTGTTCTATTGGTCGGAACCTCCACTAATATATCACTGTAACCAATTCCTGATTCTGCATTTGACTTGATCAGCCAGTTTGATTTATATCCTAGAAGTCCAAGCAAAATACCATGATAAAAATTTTCCTTCTTTTCTTTTGCAACTGCTGTATCACGTATACTGATGGTATTCCAGAGATAGTCTCCAAAAATCTGTTCTATCTTTTCGGAATCTTTATCTACAAATGCACTGCAAAACTCTTCCAATGTTTTTCCATCATTTCTTGATACATCAGAAAACCACTCTCTGATTTTTTTTACGAAAAGATTTCTAACCTCTTTATTCGGAATTACCAGACGGTATTTTCCACTTTCTGTACAACCTTTATGTGTCAGATATCCTGTCGTAAAAAGCACACTCCATAAATTTTCAATGCTTTTATCAATCTCATCATAAGTGAGTTCTGATACAACATCCTTTTCAATACTCTCTCCTGCTATTAAACGTTCTATCTCGTTTCTAGTCGATATATCAGCCTTGTCTATAAATCTACGAACGATAGCATTACCACTTGAGTTGGACCAGAAATCCTGTGGCTTAGCAGAAACATCTAAATATAAGCTTTTACAATATTGAATTACATCCCATGGACAATATATATCAATGTTTCCAAAATGATAACCGTCATACCACTCTTTGACTTCTAAATAATGATCTTTAAGATTGTAATCATTCAATATTTTTTTGACCTCAGCATCTGTAAATCCAAAACTCTCATCATACTGATCATTCAAGATTGATAAAACCTCAAAATTATTAAGACCTGTAAAGATGCTTTCCTTAGAAATCCGCATACAACCTGTCAAAACCGCAAACTGTAAACTATCATTGGTCTTCAACGCCATTCCGAAAAGACCTCTGATCAATGACACCATCTCTCTGTAAAAGCCATTCTGAAAAGCCTTATCCAAAGGGACATCATACTCATCAATCAAAATGATCACCTTTTTTCCAAAATGCTTGTACAATAATTGCGACAAAACCTGAAGGCTTGATATCAGCATTTTTTCATTCATTGTATTCATACCATTATTTAATGAAATAATAGCTTTGTATCGTTTTTTCTCATTTTCTGACAGATGTTCACTATCTTCCAAAAATCCAAACCGCTCTGCTTCTAGACCTATCAACTCTGTCATGCGATACTTGGCATCCTCAAAAGTTAATCCATCCACACTTTTTAATGAAAGGAAAATAACCGGATATTTTCCCATATACTCTTCACAAAGTTCTTTATTTTTTGTAATATATAATCCATCAAACAATGATTCGTCTGCATCTATTTCAAAAAAAGAGCGTAACATACTCATATTCAAGGTCTTACCAAAACGACGTGGACGTGTAAAAAGAGTAACCTCGCCACCTGTTTCCACCAACTGTTCTATAAGCTTTGTCTTATCAATATAATAAAACCGATTCTTTCTGATTTTTTCAAAACTATCGATTCCTACTGGCAGTTTTAAAGTATTTACCATATAAACCTCCACGAAATGTTCAAAATCCGCTATACTTTGTCTTAAGTATAGCGGATTTTTATTTTTAATTCAAATACACTTTTATGCTTCTGATATTAGATACCTTTACCCTTAATCACAGATTCCAAAAAATCAACATATTCTTCAAACTGTTGAATTCCCATCTCTGTGATTTCATATTGTGTTACCGCTTTCCCATTCATTAGTTTCTTTTCAGATTTAACATATTCCCAGCTTTCTAATTTCTTCAGCTGTATACTAAGATTACCGTCCGATGCATTTGTTAATTTCTTTAGTTCTGTAAAAAGCAATTTTTTTGTGATCAGATGACTGATGATCAGTAGTCTGAGTTTTGAACAAAATGCTTCCTGTATTTGATATTCTTTCACCCTGTAACATATCCTCTTTCATTTATAATCATTCTTTTCTTATACATTTTGCTAATATCATATAGCCAATAATAAGCATAACATAATAATACAAATCTTGATAGTGTATCACGATATTTCCAATTGATAATTCCTGATCTATCGCAAACGCAATCAGGTAAACGACTAAATTACCTATCGCACATACAGCATATATTTTGTTATCACGTACAAAACTGACGATTAAAAATGATACACTTAATAAGATAATTGCTGAAAACACCTGTAAATTCATCAACATTTCTAACATTTTTCCTGCCTGAGAAGCTTCATTATTTAATGTAAATGATCCGATAATTCCTGCAATCCATAAAATGACTGGGATCACAACTACAACACTTCCATAAATATAAAGCATCGCCTGATAATAATGATTAGTATTGCTTTTTTCCTCTTTGTACATTCGGAAAATATAATACGCCAAATAAACAAAACATATCATTCTCCCAATATACATTTCCCTCACGAATCCTTGATATAAACTGACGATTAAATACAACACAACGGTTATCATATTAATAATTGCATAGCTTTTAAAAAATCCACCTAATTGATTCATTGGATTCTTTGCTCCATCGATTGCTGATCGAATCATTTTAAAATCTTCTTCGTATGTTTTATTGTCCATCTTCTCTATCTCCTTTTGTTTTTAAAGTTCCTTTATTTTATAAAGTTTATATTATTATATTTTATTTATATTTTTTTGTCAATATATTTTATTTTCTCTTTATTTATGTTATACTTACCTCGCATGACAAACGTACATTCGATAAAGTGAGCTGCGGCTATGGCTAAATTAAATAAAATCAAACCAGATACTATATTAAAAAACTTCTGGAAAAATAATGACCGATTTGCTGATCTTTTTAATGCTTTCTATATTTGGCTGGTGTCACGCCCATCACGCTTTTAAATGCGGATGAAAATTTTCCTGGATTTTCGTATCCCATTTTCAATGCAATTTCTTGAATCTCTACTTTGGAATCTTCCATTAACAGATTGGCTGCAACATTCATACGGTATCTCTTCTGGTAAGAATAAATGGAATCTCCATAAATTTCACGAAAACATTTTTTCATGCTTGTTGCTGGCATATCGTATTGTTTTGACAATTCTTCGATTGTGACTCTCACTTGTAAATTTGATGTAATCTGCTCATGGATCGCACGGATCTTTTCCATCTGTGTTTTGTCGTAATATGGCTTGAGATCAATGGAAAAACCATGAAACATCTCATCTAAAGATTTTTGTGCTGCATGAACTTCTAGGAAAATGCTTACGCCATGATAATGTCTTAATGGATAATATGCCATGCCTTTATGATGCTTGCGGTCATCGACCCGCAGTTCATTTTCCCGCATAATACTGAAGATTCCCGGCTGGTTTTCCATCTCGATGCGTCCTTCTCTGCATTGGTCGATGCATAGAACTTTCTGTCCGCTGTTTAATTCAAACTCGGACATACATTGTTCCATATGCATATCGGTAAAACAGATCATGATACCTGGCAGAATCTGATGAACTGTCATCTTACCTTCTCCAGTTTCATCGGAAATCATCATGACCATGCTGTTTTCATCTTTTATGATCGTTTTTGTGTTGCTTCCAAATTGGGCAATATCCAGATTTAAAAATAGAAATTCTCCCAATGACGGACTACCAGCAAAGAGGAGAAACATTTTCCGTTCTTGGAAGCAAATATGATCTGTTTGAAGGTATTTATGGGCCTGCTGACTGGAAGAGACTTTGTCAGTTTCTTGAACTTGACAGGACACCAATTTGTTGTGCCATTCCTAAGAACCACCCTCTTTGTGATCACAAACAAATTTCTATGCATGATCTTGATAATCAACATATTGTTACGATTCCTCTGGATACAGATCTGACTCTGCCTTATGGATTAATGTATGCAAATGAGCCAAGTGAAGCTTTGAAAAAGTTTCTTAGAATTGTAAAAAAACTGACATGGTAAAACTGTCAGCTTTTTTGATCTCTTCTTGCAACGTATATTTATTCATTTTTATTTGTAAGTTTTTTCATGATCTTAAGCATAATAACTGCTGCGATCAATGCTGTAACCACGTCTGAACACGCCTGTGATACCAAAACTCCTGTATATCCAAACACATTTGACATGATAAAAAGTGCTAATACATAGATCACACCCTGTCTGCTAATGGATAAAACAAAAGCTCCTCCTGCATTTCCAACGGCCTGACATACGCAGGTTGAGATCAGGCTCACGGACATAAAGGTCATTCCGATCTGCTGGAATCTTAACATCATGGCTCCATTTGTTATGATATCTGGTTTATCCATAAATACTTTGATGATCTGTGGTGCGAAAATACACATGAGAATCGTAAATAATAGTCCTAATCCCATTTCAAATAAATATGCAAATTTCAGGATATTTTTTAATCTTTTTTCATTTTTAGCCCCGTAGTTGTATCCGACCAGCGGCTGTCCTCCGAAGGCAAATCCTACGAGTACTAAGGCTGTGATCATATTAACCTTTAATGCGATTCCCATCGCTGCGACTTTATCTGTTCCATATGTAAGTAAAAAATTATTGGTCATGACCATCATAAAGGTCTGCATGATATTTGTGATCGATGCTGGAATTCCGATCATTAAGATATCTCTGATCCTTCTTCCTGTGACCTTCATATGGGATGGAGAACATGTCAGTCTCTTTGATTTCTTCATCACCGCATATACATAATAAATATCTGCAATGATATTTCCAAGAACTGTTGCCATGGCGGCTCCTGCTGCCCCCTGGTTTAATCCAAAGATAAAGATTGGGTCAAAGATGATATTTACAATGGAACCAATAATTGATCCTGCCATTGACTGGACTGCTAATCCTTCGGTTCTTAGGATATTGCTTGGCACCATGCTGAAAATGATAGATACTGCACCAATCGCAATCCATGTGTAGTAGGCATTGGCATACTGGTATGTATCTTTGCCAACTCCTAATAATCCGAGAATCTGTGTACGGAATAATAATAGGATTGCACTGATACATAGTCCAAATACCAAAGATATCCAGATACAGAATGCGCATGTTTTCTTTGCCTCGTTATCTTTCTTCTCTCCTAACAATCTTGAAATCGCGGAACTTCCTCCAAGTCCGAAGATATCTCCAAATGCGATCATTAAGGTAAACATCGGTGCTACGAGGGACACTCCGGCGACCAGTTCCTGCACTCCTGTCAGGGCGATAAAATAGGTATCTACCATGTTATATACTAATGATACGATCATACTTAATACCACTGGCAGTGCAAGTTTCATATATGCCTTTGGAACTGACATTTTTTCAAATAAATAGTTTTCCATAAAAACTCCTTTCCAAATCTTATTTTATAGGCCAAAAAACATCCATAATCCTTACTTAAAATGGATTATGGATGTCCAAACCGTAGCATTGCATACGCAATGCCCTATCATATTTTACTTTATCACTAAGTGGCATTTTAACAGAGTTTATTTTATACGTCAAGATTCATTTAAATAAAATCTGTATCCTTTATGATCTTTGCAATTGCAGTATTCGAGTAGATCAATGGATTGGATCCATGATAAAACAAACATCCCTCGCATGGCGACTTGATCACTTCGATCACATCTCCTTCATAGGTATCTATGATCTCTGCGATCTCATCTCCTACACTTAAATGATCTCCACATTTTACTTTCAAGACAAGAATTCCTGAAGTCTTTGTTCTTACTGTTACAAGTTCATTTTCTTCTACGATCCTTGAACGGTATCCCCCATTCACCTTCATATGGATCAGTCCATGATATGCAAGAAATCGGATCACTGCATCAATTCCGTAACGTGCCTGTTTTACATCAACCTGATCTGTTCCCGGTGTATAAATCGAAAATGCCTGTGTTCCCCATACCTGCCATTCATAATTCAGAGTTGTCGTATCATAAGGTTTTGGATTTCTTAACATAATATATGGCATTGCAAATTCTTTTGCCACTTCTACATTTTCATATCCTGTTTTCATGATTCTGACATGCGGAGTGAAATTTCCTTCCAGATAAAAGCTTGTAAAATGGATTCCATAAGTATAATCTTTTACTTTTTGGAAAAATCCGTCTGCAATCCTTTGTGTTGTCTCACCCAGATCATATCCTGGAAACATTCGATTGATATCTGTATTATCCGTTGCCCAGAACCTTGTACTTGTATTGAGTGAATATGGATTAACAGAAGGAACGATCATAATTCCAAGATTCTCATCAAGGCATCTTCTTTCTTCCAATAATTTTAACGTTTTGATCAGATTAGAACACATATATAATTGTTGAATTTCATTTCCACGGATCGCACCTACAATGCAGACTGTTTTTTCATTTCCTCCAAAATGATATCCATAAATTTTAAACGAATCCCTGTAGAGAGAATCCATCTGATAGAGTAAAACTTTTTCCATTCTCACGCCTGCCTTTCCAGAATACGTCCGATCAGTGATCCTTCACTTACAACCGGATATTCTCTTAGTGTAAATAATATTCCGTCACATTCTGAATATAATTCTTCTTTCACAACGCTCTCCAATGGATCTAGAATTTCTCCAATCTTATCTCCCTTTTTAACATTTGTCCAATGTTCTACCGTTGGAAGAAAGATTCCTGCATATCCCGCATTCAGATAGTGGACTTCTCCATCCGTGAAGATCAACGGATCTTTTGGTGTAATAACTTCTCCTTGCCACATTCCAAGATCTTTCATCTCTACAAAAATACCATCCACTAATTGTTTGCAGTACTCTTTTGTCATGCGCATTCCAACGCCCATCTCCACGACAAGCACTGAAGTTCCGATCATATTTAATGAATGTGCAAAAGTTGCTTCTAACACAGTAGCAGCTCCATGTACCCACACATAATCAATATTTAATCGTTTCGCATAAGGAAGCAACGTATCTTTGCATAGTTCATTGATCCTTACCTGCGGAATCTCTCTTAAGAAAATATTACTTGCATGAATGTCAAAGCATTCTTATCAATGCACTTATTTGATCGCTGTCATAAACAATTCGTACATATCATCTTCACCACTTAATTTAGGCGAGTTCTCTCCTCCACCATTCGTACTTCTTCTCATTGTTGCGTAAAATTCTTCTCCAGCATTGATCAGTTCCATCGGATAAATCTCATATCCTAGTTCCTGACATTGCTTGCAAAAGGCAAGAATCGGTTCTTTTTCTTCCCTTGTTTTTAATAATGTCTTTCGTATTGTGTCATCATGCAGTGCTTTTTCCTGTAATTCTTCTAATTTTTCGTATACATCCATATCGGACACCTCCTTAAGAAAAAAGGCACTTATGCTATACTGCATAAGCGCCTTTGCCGTTGTTCTTATTATATCTTGTTTTCTTGATTCTTTCAAGATGTCTTTTTAAGATCTTATTTTACGATCAGGGATTTTCCTGTCATTTCTGCTGGCTGTTCCATTCCCATTAACTCAATTAATGTAGGTACGATATCAGCTAAGCATCCACCTTCTCTTAATTTTAATCCTTCTTCAGCATTTACAAGGATAAATGGTACTGGATTTGTTGTATGTGCTGTAAATGGAGCTCCTGTTTCATAGTCTTTTAACTGCTCTGCATTTCCGTGGTCAGCACAGATAAACATCTGTCCATTTACTTCTTTGATTGCTTCTACTGCATCTCCAACGCATTTGTCAACTGCTTCTACCGCTTTGATCGCTGCTTCTTCGATTCCTGTATGACCTACCATGTCGCTGTTTGCGAAGTTCATGATGATCACGTCATATTTGTCAGATTTGATCGCTTCTACAAGTTTTGCACCAACTTCTGGAGCACTCATCTCTGGCTGAAGATCATATGTTGCTACTGCTGGAGATTTTACTAAGATTCTGTCTTCTCCTTCGTTTGGTTCTTCGACTCCACCGTTAAAGAAGAATGTTACATGAGCGTATTTCTCTGTTTCTGCTAAACGTAACTGTTTTAATCCGTGCTGTGCAAGGAATTCTCCAAATGTATTCTTGATCTCTACTTTGTGGAATGCCACTAATTTGTTAGGGATTGTCACATCATATTCTGTGAAGCATACGAATGTTGTCTTGAAGTATCCGTTTGGACGATCAAAACTGTCGAATTTATCATCACAAATAGAACGTGTGATCTCTCTTGCACGGTCTGGTCTGAAGTTATAGAAAATAACGGAATCGTTTTCTTTTAATGTTGCAACTGGTTCACCATTTTCAACAATAACTGTTGGTACCACGAATTCGTCTGTAACATCTTCTTTGTAAGAAGCATCAATTGCATCGATCGCACTGTCAGCTGTATTTCCCTGTCCCATAACGATCGCATTGTATGCTTTCTGTACACGATCCCAACGATTGTCACGATCCATTGCATAGTAACGTCCAGAGATAGATGCCACTTTACCTACTCCGATCTCATCCATCTTCGCTAATAATTCTTCGATGAATCCTTTTCCTGATGTTGGAGCTGTGTCACGTCCATCTAAGAATAAATGAACATATACGTTCTCTAGACCATTTCTCTTAGCCATTTCAAGAACGCCATATAAATGTGTATTGTGGCTGTGTACTCCACCATCTGATAATAATCCAAAACAGTGTAATGCAGAACCATTCTTCTTGCAGTTTTCAATTGCTTCTAACATTGCTTCGTTCTTAAAGAAATCTCCATCCTGGATCTCTTTTGTGATTCTTGTTAATTCCTGATATACGATGCGTCCTGCACCCATATTCATATGCCCTACTTCAGAGTTACCCATCTGACCTTCTGGAAGTCCTACTGCCATTCCAGATGCATTTCCTTTTACGAATGGGTATTCTTTCATTAATTTATCCATTACAGGAGTCTTTGCTTCTGCTACTGCATTGGCTTCTTTGTTTTCATTTAATCCATATCCATCTAAAATCATCAGGACTGTTGGTTTTTTACTCATTATTTTCTCCTTCATTTCCCAAAAATTAATCTTATTTTATGTCCGTTAATATTATAACGATTTTCTTCTTGAAATTCAACTATTATATGATTGTATTTATGGACGTACATTTTAATCTGGAGTATAATATATTCAGATACAATTTTATATAACTAATATGTTGATTCGTCTTTTCTTTGCTTGCATATTAGTTTTTACAGATTTGGAGGTGCTTAGTATGCTTCATGAAGTTAGTTTTCATTCCTTTAATGACCGTGATGAGGTGCAAGGTTGGGTTTATGTACCTGCCTGCAAACCAAAAGGAATTGTACAGGTGATCCATGGCTTTGGTGAACATTCCCGTCGTTATTTCCATATGATCGTAAAATTTATGGATGCAGGGTATATCGTTGCTGCAGATGACCATGTTGGACATGGAAAAACTGCAATGTATAACGATACCTGGGGTGACTGGGGTGATGCTGGTTTCCATACAATGATGGAAGATGAACATAAGTTAAAAGAAATCGTCAGCAAAATGTATCCTGATCTTCCTTATTTTATGTTTGGACACAGCATGGGATCTTTTATTACGAGAGATTTTGCTGCAAAATATGGAGAAGAACTTGCAGGAATCACAATCTGTGGTACAGCTGGTCATTTCCGTGGTGCTACAGAAGCTGAATCTGCCTTATTGGCTGCTGTAGCTGAAGGAAAAGGGAAAGAATCTGACCCTTCCTTTACTGCTGATCTAATGGGTTGGATGTGTGAACGTTGTGGTAATATTTCCATAGGCAATGAATGGATCTGTTCTGATCCTTATGTTCAGCGAGATCATGCAGAAGATCCATTTGATGCATTTACCCGGCCAACTACAAATCAATCTCTGCTTTATTTTGTTCAGATGATGAAAGCGATCACTGGTACCGAATGGGCTGGCAAGATTCCTTCTGATCTTCCGATTTATAATATCGGTGGAGATCAGGATCCTGTTGGTGAATATGGAAAAGGTATTTATGAAGTTACCAACTGGCTTGTAGATACTGGACATACAGTAAAAACTCGTGTTTATTCTGGTTACCGCCATGAGATTCATAATTATGATGAAATCAAAGATGAGGTGGAAGCTGGTATTATTTCTTTTATGGATTCGATTTTAGATGAATAATATACATACCAAATTGTAAACAAAACACCACAGGAGATCTTTATTTCCTTCTGTGGTGTTTTTATTTCAGTTGTACTATTTTAATTGACTTAATAAAGATGTTCCGATCGTTCCTTCTGGCATCGTAACACCAAAATTATCTGCGATCGTAGCTCCGATCACTGCAAATGTATCTTGATCTTCTATCCTTCCATTTTCTTTCATAGACTTTGAATATGCGATAAATGGTGTGTATTCTCTTGTATGGTCTGTTCCTGTATAAGTTGGATCATTTCCATGATCTGCGGTGATGATCAATAAATCATCTTCTTTTAAAACTTCTAACAGATTTCCTAAACCAACATCAAATTTCTCGATCTCTTTTGCATAGCCGACTGGATTTCTTCGATGTCCCCAGAGTGTATCAAAGTCTACCAGATTGGTAAAACAAAGTCCATGAAAATCTTCTTTGCATACATCCACGGTCTGCTGCATTCCATGCACAGAGCTTTCAGAATGATATGCTTTTGTGATTCCTTCTCCACAGAAAATATCATTGATCTTTCCTACTGAAATTACGTCAAATCCTTCATCTTTTAATGCATTTAAAGCAGTTCTTGAAAATGGTTTTAAAGCATAATCCCTTCGATTGCTTGTTCTTACAAATTCGCCTTTTTTCTTTCCCACATATGGTCTTGCAATGATTCTTCCGACTTTCCATTCATTTTTCATCGTAAGCTCTCTTGCGATCTCACAACAGCGATAAAGATTCTTAAGATCAAAAGTTTCTTCATTTCCACAGATCTGCATCACAGAATCGGCAGATGTATATACGATCATTGAACCATTTTTAATCTCTTCTTCACCTAATTCATCCAAAATCTGCGTTCCACTGGCACATTTATTGCCAATAACTTTCTTTCCACATCTTTCTTCTAATTCATGGATCAATTCTGGTGGAAAACCTGTGTCTGTAAAGGTAAGAAATGGTTTCTCGATCTTAAGTCCCATCATCTCCCAGTGACCTGTCATAGTGTCTTTTCCGTTACTAGTTTCTTTTAATCTGGTATAGTAGGCAATTGGATGTTTTTCTTCTTCCATTTCTTTTGTTGGATGCAAATTTAACAATCCAAGCTTTTTTAGATTTGGAATATTTAATGTTCCCACGATATCACAGATATGCCCAAAGGTGTCTACATCATGATCTCCAAATCTGGCTGCATCTGGCATTTCTCCGATTCCTAAGGAATCTAAGACAATGACAAAAATTCTTTTGTATTTCTCCATATCATATGCCCCCTTTTCATCTACTCTCGGAATCTTTTTTGTACTTGATCTTATTATTTATTATAAACCGATTTATTGCTTGCTTCTAGTCTTTTATTCTTTTAATCTTTTAACGTATTCTAGCATTACATAAAAAAGAAAAAATCCCCCGGATATTCAATATCCGAGGGACCCATCATTTAATTAATCAAATTTATTTATAGTTTACGATTTTACCAAAGTCTGGTTTTAATGATGCTCCACCAACTAATCCACCGTCGATATCTGGCTGTGCAAATAATTCTGGTGCGCTGGCTGCAGATACAGATCCACCATACTGAATGCGGATTGCTTCTGCTGTAGCTTCATCATATACTTCTGCGATACATGCACGGATTGCTGCGCAAACTTCCTGAGCCTGTTCTGTAGTTGCAACTTTACCTGTTCCAATAGCCCAGATTGGCTCATAAGCGATAACTGCAGTCTTAGCCTGGTCAGCACTTACTCCCTGGAATGCGATCTTGATCTGCTGGCGAACGAAGTCGATTGTAACTCCCTGTTCTCTCTGAGCAAGAGTTTCACCACAGCAAACGATTGGTGTAATTCCATGTTCAAAAGCTTTTAATACTTTCTTGTTAACAGTTTCATCTGTTTCAGCAAAGTATTCTCTTCTTTCAGAATGTCCAAGAATAACATATTTTACTCCAAGATCTGTTAACATGTTAGGAGCGATTTCTCCTGTATAAGCCCCACTTTCTTCAAAGTACATATTCTCAGCACCGATTGCAATATTGCTTCCTGCTGCAGCTTCAATTGCTGCTGGAATGTCGATTGCTGGTACACAGAATACTACATCAGAAGTTTCACTTGCTACTAATGGTTTTAATTCTTCGATTAATGCTTTTGCCTCGCTAGGAGTTTTGTTCATTTTCCAGTTTCCTGCTACGATTGTTTTACGCATAAGACTAATATCCTTCTTTCTTGACATTTTGTTTATAAAGTGTATTAAATATTAAATATTTAAGTGCAATGATTATTTGTCGTTGGCTGCTACTACACCTGGAAGGTCTTTTCCTTCTAAGAATTCAAGAGAAGCTCCACCACCTGTAGAGATGTGTGTCATCTTGTCTGCAAATCCTAACTGGTTAACAGCTGCTGCAGAGTCTCCTCCACCGATGATTGTTGTTGCATCTGTATCAGCTAAAGCCTGAGCAACAGCAATTGTTCCTTTGGCAAGGATAGGATTTTCAAATACACCCATTGGTCCATTCCATACAACTGTTTTAGCAGTTTTAACTGCTTCTGCGAATTTCTCACATGTAGCTGGTCCAATATCAAGTCCTTCTTTATCAGCTGGAATTGCATCAGCTGCTACAACAGATACTTCGATCTCAGCATCGATAGGATTTGGGAATCCGTCTGCTACTGTTGTATCGATTGGAAGATATAAATTCTTTCCTAATTTCTCTGCTTTTGCCATCATTTCTTTACAATAGTCGATTTTTTCATCGTCTACTAAAGATTTACCAACTTCTAATCCCTGTGCTTTTAAGAATGTATAAGCCATTCCTCCACCGATGATCAGTGTATCACATTTTTCAAGTAAGTTATCAATTACTTTTAATTTGTCAGCAACTTTCGCTCCACCTAAGATGGCTACCATAGGTCTTTCTGGATTATTAACCGCATTTCCTAAGAAATCGATCTCTTTCTGCATTAAATATCCTACAACGGCTGTGTCAACATATTCTGTTACACCAACGTTTGAGCAGTGTGCTCTATGAGCTGTACCAAACGCATCGTTTACAAATACATCACAAAGGCTTGCAAGATCTTTGCTGAATGCTTCACCATTTTTAGTTTCTTCTGCTCTGTAACGAGTATTCTGAAGAAGTACTACTTCTCCATCTTTCATAGCAGCTACTGCTGCTTTTGCATTATCTCCGACAACATTGTCATCTGCTGCAAATTTAACTTCCTGTCCTAACAGTTCGCTTAAGCGTACTGCTACTGGTGCTAAAGATAATTCTGGTTTTGGTTCTCCTTTAGGTTTTCCTAAGTGAGAGCAAAGGATTACTTTTCCACCGTCAGAAATCAGTTTCTTGATTGTTGGAAGTGCTGCTACCAGACGATTTTCATCTGTAATCTGTCCGTCTTTTAAAGGCACGTTGAAATCGCAACGTACTAAGACTTTCTTTCCTGCTACATTAATGTCATCTACAGATTTTTTGTTTAACATGTTTCGTTTTTCCTCCTAAGATTGTATGCCATAAGGCATATCTTAATTGATCAGGGTTTCTCAATCCTTGATTAAAAATAGGGGCCCGGTCCAAAAGACCGGACCCCTTATCTGAGTCTTATTACACTGTATAATTACAGGCCTGTCCTCATTCCAATATCAAATTAAGCTAATTCAGCAAAGTATTTGATTGTTCTTACCATCTGGCTTGTGTAAGAGTTTTCGTTGTCATACCAAGATACAACCTGAACCTCTGTTGTTCCATTATCTAATGGAAGAACCATTGTCTGTGTAGCATCGAATAAAGAACCATATCTCATTCCTACGATATCGCTAGATACGATTTCGTCTGTGTTATATCCGAAAGATTCTGTCTGAGCTGCTTTCATAGCTGCGTTTACTTCATCAACTGTTACATTTCCTTCAACAACTGCTGTTAAGATTGTTGTAGATCCTGTAGGAGTTGGAACACGCTGAGCAGATCCGATTAATTTTCCGTTTAATTCTGGAATAACAAGTCCGATTGCTTTAGCAGCACCTGTAGAGTTAGGTACGATGTTAACTGCTGCTGCACGAGATCTTCTTAAGTCACCTTTTCTCTGTGGTCCGTCAAGAGTCATCTGATCTCCTGTGTAAGCATGGATTGTGCACATGATTCCAGATTTGATTGCTGCAAGATCATTAAGAGCTTTTGCCATAGGTGCTAAGCAGTTTGTTGTACAAGATGCAGCAGAAATAACTGTATCCTCTGCTTTTAATTCATTGTGGTTTACATTGTAAACGATTGTTGGAAGATCGTTTCCTGCTGGTGCAGAAATAACAACCTTTCTTGCTCCTGCTTCGATATGAGCAGATGCTTTTTCTTTAGATGTGTAGAATCCTGTACACTCAAGTACTACGTCTACTCCAAGTTCTCCCCATGGAAGGTTTTTAGCATCAGCTTCAGCGTAGATTGTGATTTCTTTTCCATCAACTGTGATAGAGTTTTCACCAGCTTCTACTTTATCAGCTAATGCATATGTTCCCTGTGAAGAATCGTATTTTAATAAGTGTGCAAGCATCTTTGGAGATGTTAAATCGTTGATTGCTACAACTTCATATCCTTCTGCTCCGAACATCTGTCTGAATGCAAGACGTCCAATACGTCCAAATCCATTAATTGCTACTTTAACTGCCATCTCAAATTCCTCCTAAGTCTTGATTAATTAAATTTTGATGGATTTGCCAATCTGTTAATCTATTGACAAACTTCCTTTTTATTTTAAACAATACTGACAAAAAATTCAAGTGAAATTTAGTATTTTTATCATGTATACAATAAAACGGTTTTGTACAATTCTACCAAATTTTATCCCGTTTCTTCGGCACAATGAATAAAAAACTTTTCCTTATTCTTCTTCATCATTCTGACTTAAAATGTATCTTGCAATTGTAAATGCATATCCTGCGATTCTTTCCATACTGGAAATGATATCAAGGAAATATACACCAATATCTGGAGAACAAGCTCCATCTTTCATTCTCTGAATATGTCTCTTTCTGATGATCTTTCTTGTACAATATACATCTTCTGCATAAGATAATGCTTCTTTTGCTTCTTTGGTATCGTCAAATTCAATCGCACGGATTGCTGACTCAAATGCAGCTCTTACAATATTATTCATATTTCTAAGCTCTTCAATCGCATCTTCTGAAATATTTTCATTCATATCCTTGATATGCTGCAGATATCCTGCCATATTCTCTACATGATCTCCTGAACGCTCAATATCTGTGATCGAATCAAACAGATTGTTGACAACTTTCATCTCTTTTTCTGTGATCGCCAAATGACTGATCTTTACAAGATATTCTGTGATCATTGGTTCTAAATGGTTGATCACCTGTTCATCATTATGAACTTTATCGATCTTACTCTGTCTTGGTTCTCCACTCATTGCTTCTTTTGTTACACGATTTAAATTCTTTAATACGATCTCACCCATACGTACCACTTCTTTCACTGCATTCTCAACTGCAAATGCAGGTGTTTCAAGAATACGTGGATCTAAGTGACGTAATGCCTTCTCTTCTGGTTCTTCTTCTTCGTCTTCTACTGGCTCTTCACGAATGATAAGTCCAGATAATTTTACCAATGCATTCGCAAATGGGAATAACAGTATCGTCACAGATATGTTAAAGATTGAGTGGAAAATGGAAATCTGTGTACTGGATATATGCTGCATTGCAAGATCTGGGAAGATTCCAAAGAAAATCGTCATGATCACCCCATAAATAGCTGCACCTAATACATTAAAACTTAAATGGATCACAGCTGCTCTTTTTGCTGTTTTATTTGCACCCGCACTAGATAAGATTGCTGTGATACAAGTACCAATATTCTGCCCTAACGTAATAAAGATCGCTGATCTCCAGTTTACGATTCCTCTCATCGCTAATGTCTGTAAAATACCGACAGATGCAGATGAACTCTGAATGATCGCTGTAACAACAGCGCCGACAAAAATACCAAGGATCGGATTTCCTCCTAATACCTGAAATGCTTTGTAGAATACCGGACTATCCTGATATACTCCAATGGATGATGACATAGATGATAATCCAATAAATAAAATACCAAATCCGACGGCAATCTCCGCTTTCTGTGTCATCTTCTGCTTATTAGAGAATGTGATGATGAAAGCTCCGATTCCTAAAATAAATGGTGCAAAAAAATCTGGTTTTAACGCTCCCGCCCATTCATTAGCTGATACCAGCCATGCCGTGATCGTTGTACCTACATTGGCTCCCATGATAACACCGGCTGCCTGTGTAAGATTCATAATCCCTGCATTTACAAAACCTACAACCATAACAGTGGTTGCTGATGAACTCTGAATAATTGCTGTAACCAGTGCTCCTACAAGTACACCTAAAATACGATTATTTGTTAAATAGCCAAGCAGGTCTTTCATCTTATTTCCTGCTGTCTTTTGAAGTCCTGATGCCATGATATCCATTCCATACAGGAACATTCCAAGTCCGCCGATAAACGCAAACAGATTACCGACATGTGTTAGTGTATTCATTTTTTACGATTCCTCCTGTGTTTTTACAGACCCTCTTATTGGATCTCCCACATATATTTCATTTGTCGTTATTCCGACATAAATAATTTTAACAAACCTACTCTTATATTTAAAGAACTTTTTACATAGATTTTATTTTTTCTTTACCTTTCTGTCATAATGTATATAATAAAAGTATTATATTAACTATTTACAAAGGAGTTTTTTATGATTCTTGCAGATTATCATTTACATACCAGTTTTTCTTCCGATTCTGAATCTCCTATGGAAGAAATGATCCGACATGCTATTTCACTTGGTCTTAAAACTATTTGTTTTACAGAGCATCACGATATTGATTATCCTGTTAATCCTGATGGATTTGATTTCCTTCTAGATCTTCCTTCCTATAAAGAAGAAATATTTAAAATGAAAGAACACTATCAGGATCAGATTGAAATCAATTATGGAGTGGAACTTGGATTAATGCCAACAACCCTAGATCAATGTGCTGCATTCGTCAAGGATGAGCCTTTTGATTTTATTATTGGTTCTACTCATATTGTTGATTTTATGGATCCATATGATGCGATTTATTTTGAAACATATCCTGCCCGTCTGGGACTTGCTCATTATTTTGAAGATATCTTAAAAAATATTTCTTCTTTTAATCATTATTGTGTCTATGGACATCTTGATTATGCTGCACGTTATATCAAGGATCCTTCTTTTGAATTCCATTATAGAGATTATTCTGATCTTTTAGATGCCATTTTAAGGATGATCATTGAAAATGGCAAAGGTATTGAAGTGAATACTGCTGGACTTAAATACGGAATGAGTGATCCAAATCCTCATCATGAGATCATAAAAAGATATATGGAACTTGGTGGTGAAATTATTACGATCGGATCTGATGGCCATTGTCCAAAACATATGGCTTATGATTTTTATAAATTACCTGAGTTTCTGTCTAATCTTGGAATTCGTTATTATACCGTCTTTCGAGATAAGAAACCTGAATTCATTAAGTTATGAGTTTCTCTGCATAAAAAGGAACGAGACAATAGGCTCATAATATTCCTATTGTCTCGTTCCTTGATTCTAGCTATATTAAAATCCCCTCATCCACTCTGATTTCAAATGAACATTTCCTTTGATTGCCTCGTCTAACAGATTGATCATTGCTTCCTTATCCTGATTTAATGTTCCTCTTAAATTCACATAATTAGATGCATGATTCGATCTGAAAATACAATCTGGGCAATCCATATATTTTAACATTTCTTTTGTCTCGATCAAAATATCATATGGATTTAACAGTTCAAATTCTCCGCTTCTGATCTTATCTGCTAACGGAAGATCTTCTTCTATCATTAATGTAAGCAATCCTATATAATCTGGCTTCATCTGGGATAAAACAAGTCCTGTATCTTTTGCATGTTCCTTCCATAGCCGTCTTCCACCTAACCCTGATATAGCTGTCACAGATAAACGGATCTTTGCCTGTTTTACTTTCTGTGCTGCCTCTATCATCTCTTGTGATGTTACACCTTTTTTCATATATGTAAGGACTTCATCATTTCCTGATTCCAATCCCATATAGATCATAGATATTCCAAGTTCTCTTAATTTGTCCAAATCTTCTTGTTGTTTCATCAAAATGCTTCTTGGCGATCCGTATAAAGTTACCTGTTTACATTCTGGGAATTGATCTTTGATAAAATGAAGGATTGCTTCAAGATCTGTCATCTTACAAATCAATGCATCTCCATCTGCCAAAAAAATCTTCTCTACATATCGATACTTATTTCTTGCATCTTGTAAATCTTCTAAGACTTCTTCTACTTTTCTGATCCTAAATCGTTTTTCTTTAAACATGCTGCAAAAAATACAACGATTCTGACTACATCCGATCGTTACCTGTACGATCAGACTGTATGCTTCACTTGGCGGCCGATAGATCATTCCTTCATATCTCATATCTTATCCTGCTTTCTTAATTATTTTACAATTCTTCTTACAGAAAGTACTTTTCGATAATTAGCCTTTGGTGAAATCTTAATTCCTGTTTTTCTTGAACTTGCATGAACAATCTTTCCATTGCCTATATAAATAGCAATATGCCCACTATAACAGATCAGATCTCCTGGCTGTTTATTACTGTAAGAAACCTTACGGCCTGCACTTCTTTGTGAGGATGAACTTCTTGGAAGATTATATCCAAATGACTTATAGACGCTTTTTACGAATCCTGAACAATCCGCTCCCGTATTCAAGTTTGTTCCTCCCCATACATATGGATTCCCAACAAATCGTTGTGCAAAACTTGCAACTGTTCGTCCTTTGTTATACGTACTTCCTGTAAGTTTTGGTGCATTTGTACTGATATAAACATACTTTTTTAATGCATATCCAGTTTTGTTACCAACTTTAATTTTTCTCCAGCTTCCACTTGTTGATAATACTGTAACTTTTGTTCCTACACTTAGTTTCTTGATCGTTTTAGAACGTTTAGACTTTGCTGTTCTTAATTTGCACCAGTGTTTATAAATCTTTCCACTGTACCCTGATGCTGCCTGAACGGTTGTCGACGATGCTTGATCAGCTATCGTAACTGTCGATATCATTATTACGACTGTTATTATTATAACAGCTACTTTCTTTATTGTCTTTATCATAATTCTGCCTCAATTCTACTCTTTGATATTTTGTTACATTTCTGTTACATTTATTAAATTTAACACATTGTTCTTCTTTTGTAAAGTGATTTTGTGGTATTCCGTAATATTTTTGTAACATTTTACAAAGTAATCTTGCTAAAATTCAAAGGGTAAAATCTGACATACGCTTTCTTTTCCTATAAAATAAAAAACAGACTAAATAAAATTCAATCTGTTTTCGTAACAGGGGCAGAGAGACTCGAACTCCCAACTGCGGTTTTGGAGACCGATGTTTTACCATTGAAACTATGCCCCTTTATTAAATTGTAAAGGATATACCTTCAAAACAACATACAAGAATCTTTCTACATCTCTTACACTTCAGCCT
>OGCM01000147.1_pt1 | contig 122581 bp, 97 predicted proteins | sample 1570151 | NCBI WGS metagenome assembly OGCM01 (sample SAMEA4370582, study PRJEB24528) | human gut metagenome
TCATCTACAAGTTGTGGTTCTTCTATGCTATTACATTCAACACAAATACCATTTTCGTATTTCTCGTGAATACAAACCTTATTACACACATTACATACGCCATTAGCATACATATGAATATGCTTATCTATATCATTTGTATATTGACTTTCCCCTTTATAAACTTTATAGTGTTCTGAATTAAGGGTTGGCAATTTATCCTTTTCTCCTTTATCCACATTTTGATACCAATTAATAACACTATAATCCCCATTAAGGAGGTATGCTACTTCGCCACTTGCCAACTGGTCATCTGTAACTGATGTGGCTCTACTTGACAAGCCACCACAATTTTCATTGTAGTAACAATTTGTATTTTCATCACCATAACATATTGCATTAGGTAAATCTTCTGTTGTTATTTTACCATTAAATAAGCAATTAGATATTTTCCTATCTGTTACACCTGCAATTCCACCACACATAGATCTTCCGGATACTGTTGCACTGCTGTAGCAATTTTCTATATCGCCATAGGTTATACCTGCAAAAGTAGAGACATAATAACATCTATTGCTTTCAAAATAACTATCGACTATAGATAAATTTTTTATTGTGCCATTTAATCTTGCAAAAAGACCACAGTAATTTTGTGTATCATAGGTATATAACCCACTTATGCTGTAACCTGCTCCATCAAATATACCATTAAATTTATAGCTTCTTCCTATTGAAGTCCAAGTATACTTGGGTTTGCCTTGTACATCACCATTACTGTCTAACAAATTTTCATTGGCAACTATATTTGCTGTAAGTCTAGCATTTATATTTACATTTCCTGCGTCAATATACTGCTGTAACCACACTAAATTTCCGTAATTGCCTATTTCATAATATTCATCTACAAGTTTTGGTTCTTCTATTTCATTACAAACCACGCAAAATCCATTTATATATAAATGAGAATGTTTACTTTCATCATTTGTATATGTATTTCCACTCTTATATACTCTATAGTGTTCTGGATTAAGCACAGGCAAGTTATCCCTTTCGCCCTTATCAATATTCTGATACCAATTTATAACACTTTGGTCGCCATTGAGTAGATGTGCTACCTCGCCACTTGCTATCTGGGCATCTGTAACAGCTGTTGACTGGGTATCATCAGCACCACAATTTTCGTTATAGTAATTGTTTTTTACAATAACTCCAACATGACCCTTATTAGTTATTGCATCAATATTTTTTGCAAAGAAACCTTTTATTTTACCATTGAAAAAACAATTTTCAATATATGCGTGGTTTCCATTTTCATACATACTGCCTCTAGCACCTGCTGCAATACCGGCACAATCATCTCCATATAGTGTGGCACTGCTATAGCAATTTTCTATACGCCCTTCGCAATAACCAACAAAACTACCTACAGACGAACAGTATTCTCCACCAAAAAAGCTATCAACTATATTAAGATTTTTTATTACAGATTTTTCCTTTGTAGCAGCAAAAAGACCACAATATTCCTCAAATTCATCTTCATAATATACACACAAACCACTTATAGTATGACCTGCTCCGTCAAGAGTACCATTAAAAAGTTGATTTCTTGTGGCTATTTTATCTCTGCCTATAGGCTTCCAGTTTGGAACATCGTATCTATTAAGGTTACCATTACTATCTAACACATACATATAATGGTATATATCTGCTGTAAGTCTGGCATTTATATCTAAATTTCCTTCGTCTATATACTGCTGAAACCACACAAGGTCCTCGTAACTATCCAGCTCATAATAACCGTCTGACGCCTGTGGTGGTGCTTCGTAGTCAGTAGCAAAAGCTGACACACCCAAACAAGCAAAAATACAAAACACACTAAAAATTAACCCAAATATAATCCTAGTCCTTTTCATAGTAATCCCTCCATTTATCGCCATAATATATACTATTCCCTATATATATTTTACCATATTGTGGAAATATAATATAGCTTTTAATGTAAAACAAATTGTAAAATTTTTTAGGATATTTTTAGAAAACAAGAGAAATTTTAGCCCTTTAAGATAATTTTTAGACAAAAAAATACTGCATTACACAATTATAGGTAATGCAGTATTTTAGGTAATACAGTATATTACATAAGATTTTCAGGATTTAAACATTCTAATTCTTTAATTACAAATCTACCGTCTTTACGAATAAGCACATCGTCAAAGTAGATTTCGCCGCCACCATATTCTGGTGTCATTATTAATACTAAGTCCCAATGAATAGCACTTCTGTTGCCGTTATCGGCATCATCATAGGCATTACCAGGAGTAAAGTGGATACTACCACTTATCTTTTCATCAAAAAGAATGTTCTTCATAGGCTTTGTAACAAATGGATTTACGCCAATAGCAAATTCGCCTACATATCTAGCACCGTCATCAGTATCGAAAACTTCGTTTACTTTCTTATTATCATTTGCTGTAGCATTTACAATTTTACCGTCTTTAAATTCAAGACTAACGTGTTCAAAAGTAAAGCCGTCATACTCAGAAGGTGTGTTGTAAGTAATTTTACCGTTAATAGAATTTCTAACAGGTGCAGTATAAACTTCACCGTCAGGAATATTCATTTCGCCGGCACACTTAATAGCAGGAATATCCTTAATGCTAAATGAAATATCAGTATCCTTAGCTACAAGTCTTACCTTGTCTGTCTTGTTCATAAGTTCTACAAGGTTATCCATAGCCTTACTCATTTTGCTGTAATCAAGGTTACAAACCTTGAAATAGAAATCCTCAAAGGCATCAAGACTTGAACCAAATGCCTGTGCTAAAGAGTTGTTAGGGTATCTTAAAACAACCCACTTTTTCTTTAAGCGTACATCCATATGTACCGGATTTGAGTAATACTTTGAAAATACAGCAAGTTTGTCGCTAGGAACATCAGCCATTTCTGAAGTATTATCATTGCAACCTATACCAATGTAGGCGTCCATCATATCCATTCTCTTAGCATCAATTTCAGCAAGAGGTTCATACTGTTCCTTGCTTGCACCCATTAAAAGCTCTCTTTCAATAACATTGGAATGAATATCTACGTAAGGGTAGCCACCAACAGCATAAACTTCTCTTATAATAGCCTTTACAAGAGGGAAAGCAGAAGTACCATTACAACCAATAAGCACTTTTTCGCCCTTTTGTACTCTACAACTATAGTTTACTAAATTTTTAGCTAAAACTTCAAATCTTGAATCCATTTCAACATCTCCTAATTATAAAAATTAATCAAAATACTTGTAAATCTTAGCCTTGTAAAGTGCAAAGCCAAGAACGAAGAAAATAATAAGACTTGCAACAGCCTGCATAGCATTAGATGGAACAGAACCAATAGAAGCAGAAACACCCTCAAGAACTGAGCCACCAAGGAAATAACCTACAACCATAATAACCATAGCTACTACAGATGCAAGAACTGTGTATACATTAACAAAGTTTTTGTTTACACTGTACTTATGAGCAATCATACCGGCAACAAGACCTTCAATACCCTTAATAATAAATGTAGCTATTGCCCACTGTGGATAACCACTTAATAAGTCTGCAAGACCAGAACCTAAACCACCGGCTACAAAACCAACCTGAGGACCAAAGAAAATAGCTGAAATAAGAACGATAGAATCGCCAATATTTACATAGCCCTGAGTTGCTGGGATTGGAATTTGGATAATCATAGTTGCAACACAAGTTAAAGCAACTAATAAACCCATAGCACATAATTTTTTCGTTGACATAATACAACCTCCATTTTTTGTAATTTTCTATAGCATTATACTACAAAATAATGGGAGTGTCAAAAAAGTAAACTATAGACTTTTCTCATCTTTTGTTGTTTTTTAATTGTCAGTATTTTCAATATTTTTTTGACTGCTATAATGACTAAAAGCATCGTCTAATGCTCCGGCATGGTTAATGGAACAAGCCTTTGAAATCATAAGCAATACCAGCATAAGTAATGCTAGTTTAAACATTTTTTTAGTATTATCTTCCATAAATACCCCTCGTTTTAAATACTTTAAATCTATGTATGAATTATATCATTACATATAGGTTATTTCAATTCAAATTTTCTGTTATACAGAAATAAATTACACCATAATGGAAATGCTTGTTAGTACACTATTTGTGAAAGTAGGTGGTACAGTTGGTGAATATGGGAGAAAAATTGTATTCCCTTAGAATTGAAAAGAAATTAACTCAAAAGCAGTTGGCAGCTAGAATAGGTTTAGCTATTAGTGCTGTATCTTCCTATGAGTCTGGTAGCCGTTATCCGTCTTTCGAAACATTGATTAAATTAGCTAGAATTTTTCACGTTTCCACAGACTACCTTTTGGGGCTAACAGAAAGGAGAAGTATTGACGTTACAGGTCTTACTGATGAAGAAATAGAATTAGTTTCACAGTTAGTAGATAAATTGAGGAAATAAAATATTTTATAAGTTAACAAATGGTCTAAGAAGATGACAGGTCATTTAGTCAATACATTAATAGGGTACTTAGAAAACACGTAAAAGATAAAAGTAATTAAGGCTGTCGTTTTGACAGCCTTTTTTTAGTATCAACGGATTTTCATAATATCTATTAAATTTTCTACATATGATATATGGGTGATAATATGATTATTATTGGATTTATTGCAATAGTTATAATATTGATATTGAGCATAGTGATATTTGTAAAAGACCGTAAAAATGACAAATGCGAGTGCAAAGGCTGTAACCTCTGTACTCGCAAATATCAACAAACAAAACACAAACAATAAAAAAGAAATCTTTATATTATTTCCAAAAGAAATATAAAAAAAGATGCCCAGAGACGGAATCGAACCGCCGACACGAGGATTTTCAGTCCTCTGCTCTACCGACTGAGCTATCTGGGCATATTGTCATAATCAACAACAGTAAAAATTATACTGTAAAACTAATATATTGTCAAGAGTTTTTTAATAATTTTTTTAATTAAACCCCTTTTATTTGTGTCAATTTCAATGTATAATGTAATCTATTAGGAGGAAAAAGAAAGCTTGTTTTCTTTTTCCGATGAATAGATTATCGAGGCGTTAGCCGAGATTTTTTATATTTTATTTACGCAGTAAATTACAACTTGCTTGAAAGTTGTATTTGGAACTCAGTTCCAAAAAAATATAAAAATTTAGGAGAAAAAAGAAAGCTTGTTTTCTTTTTCCGATGAATAGATTATCGAGGCGTCAGCCGAGATTTTTTATATTTTATTTACGCAGTAAATTACAACTTGCTTGAAAGTTGTATTTGGAACGTAGTTCCAAAAAGTATAAAATTGATATTGAATAGAAACATTGTTTTATATTACTTATAATAAACAGCGAGAGGACAAAATTATGGCAGACAAAATAATGCTTGTAGACGGCAACAGTTTAATAAACAGAGGATTTTATGCTATGCCTCTTTTAACAAATAAAGACGGGGAATACACAAACGGTGTATTTGGATTTTTAAACATATTTTTCAGACTTTTTGACGAAATTCAGCCTGAATACTGTGCTGTATGCTTTGATGTACATCAACCTACATTCAGACACAAAATGTTTGGCGAATACAAGGGTACTAGAAAAGGTATGCCAGAAGAATTAAGACCTCAAATGCCTTTACTTAAAAAAGTATTACAGGCTATGAACATTACAACCTGTGAATTAGGTGGTTATGAAGCCGATGACCTTTTAGGCACACTTGCTACAAGAGCCGATGCCATTGGACTTGCCCCTATTATTGTTAGTGGAGATAGAGATTTATTACAGATTGCATCTGATACAATTACTATTAAAATTCCTAAAACTAAGGGTGGCTCTACAACTATTGAAAGCTACAACACAGCTGATGTAATGTCAGCCTACGGTGTTACTCCAAAGGAATTTATTGAAGTAAAAGCCCTTATGGGAGATACCAGCGACAATGTCCCTGGTGTACCGTCTATAGGCGAAAAAACAGCATCTAAAATTATACAGCAGTACAAAACTGTTGAAAATGCCATTGAAAATGCCGGCGAAGTAAAGCCTAAAAGAGCTAGTGAAAACCTTGTAACATACAAGGAACAGGCATTATTGAGCAAAACTCTTGTTACTATTAAAACTGATGTACCTTACGAAGTTGCCATTGATGAATTAAAGGTACACGATATGTACAATGAAAATGCCTATGGTCTTTTTAAGCAGTATGAGTTCAAATCTATGTTAAAGAGATTTGATACTACAGCCGTTGCACAGCAAAATTCAGGAGATTTTAAACTTGTAACAACTGTTCCGGAGGCAGAAGATGTTTTAACAAACCTTAATCCTTTTGAACCTTGTGCATTTAAATTGTTTATTGAAAACGGTAGTATAACAGCCTTTAGTGTAACTGACACCCCTCAAAAGGCTTATGTAATCAAATTGCCTAACATTGAAGCAGTTATAAAGTCATTTTTAGAGTCTGACAGCCCTAAAATAACTCACGATGTCAAAGAAATCGTTGTATATCTTAAAAAGTTCGGTATAGAAGTTAAGGGAATTACTTTTGATTCTATGCTTGCCGGCTATATATTAAACTCTAGCAGAGATAACTATGACTATTGTGAAATAGGCGAAGACTTTTTAGGAGAAAGTTATCCTACTGATGAAGAAATTTTAGGCAAAGGTAAAAGCAGAAAAACTATTGCCGATTTAGACTCTGAACAGTTGACTCAATTCTGTGGTCAATACAGCGATATACTTTTAAGAGCATACAAGCCTATGAGCCAACAGCTTGAAGAAAACGGACAAAAGGAATTGTACTACAATATTGAACTTCCTTTAGCCTATGTACTTGCCGATATGGAAGATACTGGTATGGCTGTAAACAGAGAGGCTCTTACAGAATATAAGGAAAAACTTGAAAAGCAGTTAGATACTCTTACAAAGGATATTTACTGGCTTGCAGGAGAAGAATTCAACATAAATTCTCCAAAGCAGTTAAGCCACATTTTATTTGAAAAACTTGGCTTAAAGGGTGGTAAGAAAACTAAAACAGGTTGGTCTACTTCTGCCGATATTTTGGAAAAATTAAAAGACGAAGACGAAATTGTAAGAAAAGTCTTGGAATACAGAACATACAGCAAATTAAAATCAACTTATGCTGACGGTCTTTTGGCTGTAATATCTGATGACGGAAAAATACATTCTACATTTAATCAGACAATTACTACAACAGGCAGAATAAGTTCGACCGAACCTAATTTACAGAACATTCCTGTTAAAATCGAATTAGGCAGAGAACTTAGAAAAGTATTTATACCTCAAAAGGATTGTGTATATGTTGATGCCGATTACTCACAGATTGAATTAAGAGTAATGGCAGCTATGTCAGGAGATGAAGTTCTCATAAATGCCTTCAAGGAAAATCAGGATATTCACAGACTTACAGCATCTCAGGTATTTGGTGTGCCATTTGATGATGTAACACCTTTACAGAGAAGTAATGCAAAGGCAGTAAACTTCGGTATTATATACGGTATTGGTTCTTACAGCCTTAGTCAGGACATAGGTATAACTAAAAAAGAAGCAGACAAATACATTGCCGGTTATTTTGCCAAATATCCAAAAGTAAAAGAGTTTGTGGATAACTGTGTAGAAACTGCCAGAGAAACCGGTTATGCTACAACAATATTTAACAGAAGAAGATACATTCCTGAAATTACAGCAAACAACTTTATGCAACGTTCTTTTGGTGAAAGGGTTGCTATGAATATGCCTGTTCAAGGTTCTGCTGCCGATATTATTAAAATAGCTATGGTCAAGGTATGGGAAAGATTAAAAGCCTTAGGTCTTAAATCTCGTCTTGTACTTCAGGTACACGATGAACTTTTAATTGAAACATACAAAGACGAACAAGAACAGGTTGAACGTCTTTTACAAGAAGAAATGGAAAATGCCGTTAAGTTAAGTGTTCCCCTTATTGCAGAAGTGCATAGTGGCAACAACTGGTACGAGGTAAAGTAAAATGACAGTTATCGGATTGACAGGAAATAGTGGCACCGGTAAAAGCTCTGTAGCCAAAGTTATGGAAAAATACGGTGCTTTAATACTGGATTGTGACAAAATTGCTCACGAAAATATGGCTGTAGGTGGTTGTGCCTACGATGAAATAGTTTCAGCCTTTGGAAAAGATATATTAAACAGTGATAAAACTATAAATCGCAAGGCTCTTGGCAATATAGTATTTAACGACAGCCAAAAGTTAAGTATTTTAAATAAAATTACCCACAGCAAAATTACTCAAAGAGTAAAAGACGAAATTGCAAAGGCCAGTTGCAAATGTGTCGTAATTGATGCCCCACTTTTAATAGAGGCCGGTCTTGATGCTATTGCTGACAAGGTATGGGTAGTTACAGCTGATACAGAAGTTCGAATTGAAAGAATAATGAACAGAGATGGCATAAGCCGTCAGGAGGTATTAAGTCGATTTAGCAAGCAAACTCCTGCTGAAGTGTTGGAGAAAAAGGCCGACTTAATAATTGACCACAGCCAAAACGATTTTGAAAAATTGGAAAACGAAATTTATGATTATATGAAAAAAGAGGGTTTACTCAATGTTTAAATTTATACGTTGGTTAATAGGCTTTTGCATATTTATAGCAATTTGCCTTTTTGCACTTTATTGCACCATTTGTATTGTATTCCCCATTAAATATATTGACACTATAGAAAAGTACAGTCAAAAATATGATTTAGACCCGGCTTTCGTCTGTGCCATTATAAAAACGGAAAGTAACTTTAAGCCAGAGGTTACTTCTCACAAAGGTGCTATGGGGTTAATGCAACTTATGCCGGCAACTGTGGATTGGGCTGTTGAAAAAATACCTATTGAAGATTTCAGCTACGATACTATTCAAGAACCTGAAACAAATATTCAAATAGGTTGCTGGGTTCTCAATTTCTTAGGCAACCAATTTGGAGAAAATGTCGAACTTATTGCTGCTGCCTATAATGCCGGAAGTGGCACAGTTTCCAAATGGTTAGGAGATACAAAATACAGTCGTGACGGAGAATATCTCCATTATATTCCCTATGGTGAAACAGCAAATTATGTAAAAAAAGTTAAAGCCTATGAGAAAGTCTATTCTTTTATGTTGGGGGTCGGTTGGTTTGTTTAAATGGATTAAAATTATTATGTGTGCTTTACTTATTTTTGCGTTGGCGGGTTGCCAGAGAACGCAAACAGATGAAGTGGTTACGAAAAAGAACCAAGCCTTACAAGGCCCCTCAGCAGTAACAACCAAAAATGATACTTTGAGACTTTCAATGGGTAAGCCTGAAACCCTTAACCCTTTGGAGAATACTGACGTTTCCGTTGATAAAGTATTAAGGCTTTTATTTGAGCCATTATTTGTACAAAATCAAAACAATGAAATTCAGCCTAATTTGGCTGAAAGTTACAGTGTTGAAAACAATGGCAATAAAGTAAATATAAAGCTCCGTTCAGGATTAAAATGGGACGATGGAAATCCCATTACTGCCAGTGACATTGTATATTCTGTAAAATTTTTACAGAAAGCAGGAGATAATGTAATTTACAAAAGCAACGTTAAAAACGTAAAAAGTTGCTATGCTAAGGATAATCTTACAGCTACAATTACTTATTCACAGCCTGTAGGTGCTGTTGTTTACAGTCTTTGTTTTCCTATTGTTTCTGAGCATTATTATGGCTCCGGTACAGGTAGCAGTATGAAACCTGTTGGAAATGGACTTTATAAATTCAGCGACTACACTCTTGTAAAGGAAATGAACTTAGTCGCATCTAAAAACTTTAATACTTCTCCACTTATTCCAAAGGTAAATGTTATTATTTCTGATGATGAAGAAACATCATTAAACGCTCTTGAACACAATGTTATAGATGCTTTGACTGTAGATACTTCCAAACTTGGCAAGTTATCATCTGATATGGCATCAAATGCAGCAGTTTATTCTACAAATAAATTTGAATTTTTAGGTCTTAATTTAAAGAAAAATATATTTGCAGATATAAATGCTCGTCAGGCTTTGGCACATTTAATGCCTACAAATGAAATAGTAAACAACGTATATATTAACAGGGCTGTAAAGAGTATTACCCCAATTAATCCTTCTAACAGCTGTGTATCAGGTATAGGTGTAGATTCCTATGACTACAACGAAACTACAGCAAACACCTTAATTCTTGCCTGTGGGTTGACAAAGTCCGATTTTGCATTTACTATACTTGTAAACGATGATAATGCAGAAAGAAAGAAAACTGCCAATATTATAAGCAAAAAATTTAATGCCAACGGTCTTAATACAAGGGTGGAAGCTGTGCCTTTTGAGACCTATGCCCAAAGAATAGCTGACGGCGAATACGATACATTTATTGGTGGTGTTGAATTAAGTGGAAATATGGACTTGACTTCTCTTTTAATGAGCAGTTCAACACCTGAAAATAATGGTTCAAACTACTTTGGCTATGCCGATGCAAATATGGACAGGCTTATTGGTATTGCATCAAGTTCTGCCGATATTGACAGTTACAAAACAGCTATAAACGAATTAAATAAATATTGCTCATCACAGCTCCCTCTTTTAGGTATATGCTTTAGAAGTGAAGCTCTTGTAACAAACAACGTAACAGGGCTTAAAACTCCATCAGACGGAAATGTTTATGGCAATATGTACCAATGGACTATGAAATAATTTAAGAGGTGAACAACCCTATGATGAAACGTTGCTTTCTGACAGGAGAATATGTATTTTATGCAACAGACAGAGCAAAACGTCCCCATAGCTTTAAAAAGCAAGACGTTAAAACTGTTCCAGAGCAATACTGTCCATTCTGTCTTAGAAATGAATATATGACACCGGGTGTAATATACGCCACAGAGGATAATTCCATAAGAATTGTGCCAAATAAATATCCCTTTATAGATGCAGACGATGAATTTTTTGGCGTTCACGATGTTCTTATTGACACAGCAGACCACAATGAACCTATGTCTCATTTTAGTGACAATCATATGTTCAATCTTATGAAAACAATGCAGAAAAGATACCGTCAATTAGAAGAAGACCCTAGAAGTAAGTATGTTCAGATATTTAAAAACCAAGGAAAAGACGCCGGTGCAAGCCAATCTCATTCCCACTGGCAGATTACTTCTCTTTGTGTCGTTCCATTAAAAATGGAGCATATGTTAGGTGTTTTAAAGAACTACTACGAATGTCAGAATAGAAAATGTTACTTCTGCAATTTGGATTTTGGCGACAGAATTGTTGAAGAAAATGACGATTTTATATGCTACATTCCTGCTGACGGCAAATTTGCGTACGGTATGGATATATTACCTAAAAAACACATCAGTTCATTATCAGAATTTACTGAAAGTGAGCTTGCCAACTTTGGCACAATATTGAGAAATGCCGTTAAAAGGCTTGTAACCCTCTTAGAGGGCATAAGCTACAACGTCTGTCTTTACTCTGCACCGTCTGGTGGAGAACACAATAAATATTTCCACTTCTACGCCCAAATTATTCCTAGAATAGGATATATGGCAGGTTTTGAATTTAGTACAGGTTGCTACATAAATAGCGTTTTACCTGAAGATAGTGCAGAGAAATTGAGAAGCATAGATATAGGTTAATCTTTACAAAAAGGGGATATGAAAAAATGGATAAAATAAAGTTAGGTGTATTAGTTGGTGGTACATCAATAGAAAGAGAAGTTTCCAAAAAATCTTGCGAAAACCTTTTAGCCAATTTAGACGAAAATAAGTACGAAATTACTGTTTATCATTTGCCTGCTGATGGCAACACTGAATGGGCAAAAAACATTATTTCCAATCCACCCCAAATTGTACTTAGTGCCTTACACGGTGGAAACGGAGAAAACGGTTCTATACAAGGTTTCCTCCACTGTTTAAACATTCCTTACATAGGCAGTAAAGTTCTTTCAAGTGCTATTTGTATGAACAAAGCTATGGCTAAAACCGTTATGAAAGCAAACCACATTCAAGTTCCTGACCACGTTTTTGTTATGCGAGGAGTAGACTTTTCTCAGTACGAAGAAAGCATTAAATTAATGGGATTTCCTCTCATTGTAAAGCCTAACAGAGGTGGCTCAAGTATTGGTGTTATTGTTGCCAGAAATATGGAAGACATTCACTACGGCATAAAAAACATTATAGAAACTTACGATGATGATGTTTTAATAGAAAAATTCATTGACGGTAAGGAAATTAACTGCTGTGTATTACAGGGTGAAAACGGTCCGGAAGCTATGGCTGTATTGGACGTTAAAAAGGCCGGCAGTGTATTCGTATATGATGACAAATATCACATTGATGAATATTCTTCTGACATTACAAGTCTTCCAGACTTTATGCAGGATATGATTAAGTCTATAGCTGTTAAAACATTTAATGTTCTCCAGTGCAAAGGCTATGCCTGTGTAGATATGATAGTTCAGGAAGAACAAATATATGTAATAGAAGTTAATACCCTTCCCGGTCTTACTTCTCACAGCCTTATTCCTAAGGCAACTAAAAATCTTGATTTTTCATTTGGAGAATTTTTAGATAAACTTATAAACTTTGAACTTAAAAGATAATTTGTGCCTTGACAAGCAAGCTATCGTATTTATCTTTAAAGCCTAGAAAGTAGTAATATTTCTAGGCTTTATTTTAAAACTTAAATTTATTACCATATTTTGATGAAATATTATGTCAAGACATAAATAATTCTTTTTTTGTTAACAATTTTTGTGTAATATTTCTCAATACCAATAATTGACTTTTAATGTGAAAAATGGTAAATTAAATGTACAGAAAAAGTAATAGAATATTTGGCAAACTTATTGAAAAATAAGGACGCAAAGCTATGGGGTCTAAGGCTAATAGCTATGACAGCCCGGTTGCGATTGTATGTTTTTATTTTAATTTTTTATATTTTAATTTATAATGATTACTATTTTCACATATATATTCGCGTCAAGATTGACTTTATTTCTGACGCTTTTTTTGTGCTATTATACCCCTAAGAATTCGATTCCTCGAATTTTTTAGAGTCCGTTTGAAATCCCCTATGTATTAATGTTATCCCCCCAATTTAACGTTATATAATTTTTCAAACGGTATATAAAGTGCTATTTTCCCAGATATGCACTTTTATAATCTGTATTGATTCCCGCTTTACAGGTTCAGAACAAATAACTTTGTTATTTGTGGCTTGCAAGCAAGCCATCGGATTTATCTTTCCGATTCACTATCAGAACAAATAACTTCGTTATTTGTGGCTTGCAAACAAGCCATCGGATTTATCTTTCCGATTCACTATTAAATTAGGTATGTGAAACGTACCTATCCCCCAAAACTCACGGAATTCCCCCCGAATTTTCTGTGAGTTTTATTTTTTTACAATTTTTACCAAATACCAATTTTAATGATATTGTAATATAATATTTTCCTTTTTTTGATATAATGTAATTTGCTGATGTACATATATCAATTAAGAAAAATTATAATAAATTCCACATATTCCGTAATTCCCAAGCCAAAGTATAGATATTAGACAATTTTTTTGATTATACTATATATAGGCTCATTTTTTTGGAATATGGTTAATTTCATAAGGAGCAAAAATAATGTTAAAAAAAGTAAGAATTTGTTTGGCAGTATTGGCAATATCTACTCTTGCCTCTATTGCCGTAAACGCAGCAACGGTTAAAAATCCCGACCCTAAAAAAGTGACAAAAATCACTACTACAACTACTGAGGAAACCACTGAAACTACTACAGAAGAAACTACTGAGGAAGTTACAGACGAAGAAACTGAAACTACTACTAAGGAAAAATCTGAAGACACTACTTCAAGCAACATTGAAGGCTCTGGTCAGCTTACAACAATAGCATTAGAGGAATTTTCAGAAAATCCTACAGATGCACAAGGTCAGCCTCTTACCGGTAAGGACCTTGCAGCCTACAAAGTAGTTGCAAAAACTTACAAAGACAAGTGGACAGCAAAAACAAGCCCTGTAATCAGTGAAACTACTCTCCATAGTGATGCTGACTACACTGAAAAGGCAAAAACATTTACATTTGACAGTGGAGATAAATTTACAATAAAGAGATTTACCTTTAACACAAATGATGATGCCAGATTAGAAGATAGTATTACCATTGAGGGCAATACTATGCAGATTAGATATGTATCTCCTGAAACTAACGAATGGTATATGTCTGAAAATCTTGTAAACACAGCTAAGCAGACAATGTTTATAGATACAGACAAGGGTTCTTATATTTTCAGTGTACCGGGTGTTTACACAAACAGCTTTGAAAACAACACTTTGGAAATGCGTCCAGAATTAGAACAGAAGATTGAAATTGAAAAAGGCGACGGAACTTACACTCTTAAGTGGTCATTCCCTCGCAACACAGAAACAATAGGCGAAATTTGGATGCTTCAGTCAGCAAACAAACTTGCAGATTGGTCAAACATCAACCACTTTAATACTTTAAAACAGGATTTAGGTATTAACAGACGTTTCTCTTGGGACGGTTATTACTTCCCTACACCTAGTAACTACACACCATATTCACCAACAATGCTCTACAGACAGCCATCTGACTACAGTGGTGCATCATTTACAAAATATGGTTCTTTTCCTGCTCCTTTTGAGTTAGGCTATGTATTTACTTACACTTGTATGGGAAACCAAAATACTGATGGTTACTGGCCAACAGGTCCTAAGTCCGGTTGGTTAGCTACTGACTTTAATATTGCTGCCGGTTTCTATGACACAAGATTTAATACTGACTTTGGTTGTAACCTTATAGATGCCTACAAGAGATACAACAATACTCAGTTCTTAATGGCTGCTTGCAAATATGCAGAATTTTTCCTTGAACACGCAGAAAAGAACAGCTATGTAACTACAAATGGTGGTCTTTTAGTTGAAGATTACGGATATAAGTTTGAACATACTAAAACTCACATTTCCCTTAATCATCAGCTTGCTGAAATGAACTACCTTTACAGACTTTACAACATAACAAAAGAAGAACGTTACAAGGAAATGGCTGATAGAATGTTAAAGGGTGTTGAAGACACTAAGGACCAATGGGTTCTTGCTAACAACAACCTTAACTATGCCCTTTACTACCTTGCAAATACAAACACAATGGTAGATTATCCTTATTTAACTTACAACGATTTAAAAGAGGCACAGGAACTCTATATGCAGTCCCATAACAATGCTAAAAACGAAACTTTACAGTACCTTATGGATTGTAAAATGGAATGGATGCTTGCTAATGGCGTAACCGGTTACAATAAATAATATACAATTGTTCAGAACAAATTAACTGCGTTAATTTGTGGCTTGCTTGCAAGCCATCGGATTTATCTTTCCGATTCACTGGTCAAAACTTTCAACTCCGTTGAAAGCCACACTTCGTGTGTCCGATTTATCTTTCGGTTCATTGTCAGAACTTTCAACTCCGTTGAAAGCCACACTTCGCGTGTCCGATTTATCTTTCGGTTCATTTTGTAGAGATTGTACAAAATTGATGTTTATTACATTAATTTGTGTACAGTCTCTTTTATTTTTCCTGCAAAAATCTAAGAATATTGTTTAAATTATTCAAACAATATAGTATTATGTTCTATTAAGTAAAAAATCATTTACAAATTAATTTTCATTTTTGCTTATTTGACTATTGATATTCCACAAAATATATTGTATAATAATTTCAAGTTAGTACAAATACCCATATTATATATTGTTTTTAATTTTAATTTGTGTATTTGCACAAGCCACCTACCTTTCGAAGGGTAAATTTTTTTATAACTAAAAAGGCAGGTGTCATAAGCCATAAAAAATGGCAAAACATTTTTCAAACGAAATAAAAGGAGGAAACAAAAATGAACAAAACCTTTAAAAGAGCAGTAAGCTCTGTTCTTGCAAGTGCAATGGCTTTTTCAAGTGTAACAGTTGCTACTGTGTCAACTACGTTACCTTTTACAGCTGTACAGGCATTTGCTGCTGATTCAAACTTTAATCTGTCATCTTCTACATTAACATTTGCAGATTACACAGGTAGCGACTTAACTCCCGCTTCAGCAGATACTGTTGTTACTCCAACAGGTGCTGCAAATACTTTAACAGCTCTCGCAGCTGGTGCTCCTGTATTTGTAAATTACACTAGCTCAACTGCAACTAGCAAAGGATATTTAACAGAAGCTGCTGCAGATGGTCCTTTAGCTGGTACTATATTTACTAAGGCTGTAACATCTAATAAGAGTGTTAAGGCTAAAGACGTATACAAAATTAGTGGTGTTAAGAAAGGTGATACAGTAGGTATTTACTATGTATTCACTGATTCTAAGGGTGCTACAGGTAAGGCTGGTACAGTTACTTTAACTGCTGGTACAGCTACTGCTACTGCTACTTTAGAAAACAAAACTTACAAGACAGCTCCTGCTTATTTAACAGTAACTGCTGATGCTGATTGTGATGTTATTATAAATGCTGGTACTTCTTCAACTGCTGCAAGACTTGGTATTGTAGCTTTCACTGTTAGCAGTGCTGGTGGTAACGATACAACTACTACAACTGAAGCATCTACAGAAACTACTACTGTAACAACTACTACTGAAGGTTCTACAGAAACTACTACTGTTGCTGCTAACTGGCAGATAAAGGCTGATACAGCTCCTTCTGAAGGTTATGCTGACGGTGCTCTCGTTTTCGAAAACGAATATGCTGCTGTTTACGCTGCACAGAAGTTAAGTATTACTGGTAAGCCTCTTACAGTAAATGGTAGAACTTACGAAAAGGGTTTCAAGACTAACGGTGTAAATACAGTTATTGATGGTACTTCTTTCAGACTTGCTTTCAAGGTAGTTGCAAAGAAGAGTACAAGAGTTTCTGCTGATACATCAGGTGGTTCTAAGAACTCTATCTTCTCATATGACGAAACTGCTGGTACATATACAAACCTTACTGGTTTAGTTCCTCAGAGTCAGACAATGTATGCTGACCTTGAAGCTGGTACTGTAGCTTACATTGGTAACGGTGGTACAAACAACTCTATGCTTGCCGTTGACATTCAGAAAGGACCTACTCCTGTTACAGTAACAACTAAACTTACACTTGGTAACGCTGCTACTACTATTCCAGCAAACGCTACTGTTACTATTGGTGACCAGACTGTAACTGCTGATGAAAACGGTAACATCGAATTCAATGGTAAGACTTCTACAAGCTACAAGGTATCTTACGAAGCTAACGGTGTTCGTTATGAATCAACTTTATCTATTGGTGATGACGGTACTGTAACATCTACTCTTAACCTTCCACAGGTTTCTGGTGATGCTACTGTTACTGTAAAGACAGCTAATGGTACTGCTGTTGCTAGCAAGAAAGTTACTTTAACTTACTACATTGGTGCAAAGCCTGTATTCTACACTGTAACTACTGATGAAAACGGTGTTGCTACATTCCCTAACTTAGGCTTTAATACATACAATGTAGCTATTGCAGGTTATACTTCTACAACAGAAACTTTCGCTCCTGTTGAAGGTAACATTGCTCTTACAATTAACGATGCAACTGCTAAGAACTACTCAACTCTTCCTGCAAATGCGTCAAATGATAACCTTTATGTTGGTTATACTCCAAATGCAACAGTAACTACTACTTATGACTCTGTTCAGGATGCTGTAGATAATGCTACTGCTGGTCAGACAATTTATGTTGCTGCCGGTACATACAAAGAAATGGTAACAATTACTAAGGATATTAAGATTGTTGGTAACTCTGCTGCCGATACAATTATTACATACAACGATAGCCAGAGTGGTAACGACAGTACAGCTCCTAACGGTGCTACTGAAAAGACTAAGTTCCACGGTGATACAGTTGCAATTAACGGTTCTGTAAACGTTGAATTTGAAAACATTCAGATTAAGAACACAGCTGAAGCTGATTTAGGTGTTGCTCAGAACGCAACTGCTCTTTCTGCTTACGGCGACAACCTTGCTGCTACAGTTAAATTAACTAACTGTACAATTTGGGCAACTAGAGATACAATCTTTACTGGTAAAGTAAATGCTAACAACACTTGGACATTTGATAACTGTACTATTGCTGGTTTCCAGGATGTAGTTTGTGGTACTGGTGATGTTACTCTTAACAACTGTATTTGGGAATTAAGTTTAAGCAGCGATGCTAGATTCTTTGTTCCTAACTCTAGTTCAACAGTAACTACTAAGATGGTTGCAAACAACTTAACAATTAATGATACAACAGATACTGGCTTTACTGCTAAGACTTACTTAGGTAGAGGTTGGGGTACAAGTGGTTGTTCTCTTGCATCTACTCAGGTTATTGTAAACGGTTATACTGACAACAGTGGTACACTTGTTACTGACGGTATTTACCATGGTTATGACACTTCTCTTGCAAACAACGATGGTACTACTCTTGCAGATGCTAATTGGTTAGTAAGAGCTAAGCAAAACGAAAACTTCTACACTACTAACAGAGACCTTGACACAGTAGCAATTAACACTCTCCAGACTCCTGTAACAAAGGATGAAGACGGTGACTACTTATTCAAGGGTGTAGTTAATAATTCTTTATTAGCTAAGGCTGACTACATCGGTTTTGCAGTATTTAACGCTGACGGTACATTCGTAGGTAACACTAAGAATGATACAGTTTACCGTGTTACTGGTGAAGAAGGCGACAACCTTTACACTGTAAACTACTTCAAGAATATGCCTGCTGAAGGTTGTATCGTAAAGGGCTTTGTTCAGTACGATGGCGTAAACATCATGAATGAAGTTTCTAACCAGACTGTAACAGCTGAATAATCTACTGATTAAAGGAGGACTATTAATATGAAGAAAATTTATGAAAAACCACAGGCAATAGTTACCACTTTTAATACAGTGGATGCTACAAATGCCAACATTAAGTCTGTAGCAACATTAACAAATATTAATAAGGATTCTGCTACATTCGACTTCAACAATGTTATTGATTTCTAATATAGCGTAAAGCATATTCAGAACAAATTAACTTTGTTAATTTGTGGCTTGACAAGCAAGCCATCGGATTTATCTTTCCGATTCACTATTATAAAGGACTGAGCCTATTCAAGGTTCAGTCCTTTGTGTTACAAGTATAATAAAAGGAGAGTATAATTTACTCCCCTTTTATCTATTCCTTATGATTTATTACAAGAACATCATTTTCTCTGACAATAGTCTTACCTTGAGGTATAACCACTCTATCTCCTCGTCTTATCATAATAATCAAATCGTCTTTATGTATTTCTGAAAGTGTTTTTCCGACATATTTATCACTGCCTGAAACTCTTTTTTCTGAAAGGTGAACACCTTCAATATTTCCTGAAGATTTAGCACATAAAACAAGGGTATCACCCTTTTCTAACATTGTTTTTCCGTCTGGAACTATTTGATTTTCACCTCTTATAATAAGAACCACTATTGTATCCGGTGGAAGAATAATATCTGTTAAATTCTTACCTACCCAACCATGCTTTCCGTCTAATGTAAACTTTATAAACTGTATAGGCACTTCATCTGAATAGTCTGTGAAGGTTTTCATAACATCTCCGGAGTCATCAATCATATTCAGCTTTTTTGCAACAACCGGCAAAAGTGAGCCTTGTAAAAGTATTGAAAACAGAACTATGAAAAACACTATATGGAATATATCATTTTCTGCTTTAACATTCATTATAGCCATAACTGAGAAAACTATAGATGCAGCACCTCTTAAGCCTGACCAAGCAACCAATAATTGCTGTGATATTTTGCTTCTGAAAGGTGTCATAATAGCAAATACAGCCAAAGGTCTGGCTACAAAAGTAAGGAAAATTGCTATTAAAATAGCTATGCCACATACATCTAACATTTTTGACGGATAGCTTAAAAGACCTAACAAGAAGAAAATAAGCATTTGCATTAATCCGTTTATGCCGTCAAAGAATGGCACAAGGGTCTTCTTGTTTCTTATTTTAGAGTTACCCAATATAATACCCACAATATAGGCACTTAAATAGCCATTTCCTCCTACATATGTTGGCAAAGCATAGGAGAATACAGCTACAGCAACTACAAAAATTGTATCAAATCCTGATGTAGTAAACTTAAATCTTTTCAGTATTTGAGAAGAAATAAACGCTATAATCAAACCAATACCTATGCCATACACAATTTGACTAAAAAGCATATAGGCTATTTGTCCACCACTTGCCTGACCCTTTATAAGTGTCATAACAATAACTGTAAGCATATAAGCTGCCGGGTCGTTACTACCACTTTCTATTTCCAGAATAGATGCCGTATTATACTTCAAATTCAATCGTTTTGAACGAAGTATAGAGAATACGGAAGCAGCATCTGTTGACGCAAGAAGTGAGCCTATTAACATACTTTCCAAAAAGCTGATTTTAAGCACATAGTGGCAAAACAGACCTACAAAGCCTGCCGTAAGTACAACGCCTAATGTAGACAAACCAACAGCCTTAACAGCTATAGGTTTTGCCTCACTCCAGTTAGTACCAAAACCACCATAGAACATTATAAATATAAGTGCTGTGGAGCAAATATAGTCAGCAAAAGCAAAATTGTCAAATTGTATCTTCAATATACCGTCAGAGCCAAAGACCATACCAAGGACTATAAAGCCTAAAAGCATTGGAATACCCAGTCTGTTGGATATTTTATTGAGGACAATGCAAATAACAATTACTACTGCTGTTAAAATGAGTATTTCATTCATTCTATTCCCCCTGTCTTATATTAAAAACTGTAGTCAAATACACTTCCTTTGTTCTAAATTTATTTTTAATAAACTTGAGAGCGTGAAGTCCTTCCTTATATTCAGAGAAAAATCCAAAAACAGTTGGTCCACTACCACTCATCATAGAACCAATAGCACCATTATCAATCATAGCTTTTTTAATCTGCTCAATTACCGGATATTTTTCGCAAGTTACTGTTTCAAGAACATTTACCATATTGTCAGAAACAGTCTGTAAATCCCCTTTTTCAATACAGTCTATAATAGCCTTTGTGTCAGGGTGCTTATTTACCTTTTTAAGGTCTAACGCTCCAAAAACAGATGCTGTAGACACACTTATTGGAGGTTTAGCCAAAAGTACATAGCAGTTAGGGAAATTAGGGAGAACTGTCAACTTTTCTCCTATACCCTCTGCAAGAGCTGTACCTCTTAAAATACAGTATGGCACATCTGCACCAAAACTCTTGCCTATTTTCATAAGTTCTTCTTGTGAAATATTAAGTCTGAAAAGGTTGTTGATACCTACAAGAGTTGCTGCACAGTCACTACTGCCACCGGCAAGTCCTGCTGCTACAGGTATATTCTTTACAAGCTCTATTTCTATACCCTCTTTAATATTATATGTTTCTCTCATATATTCAGCAGCTCTATATACTAAATTTCTGCTGTCACAAGGCAACCAAACTAAATTACTTTTTAACTCTACTTTACCTGTATCTGTCTTTTTAATATGCAAATTGTCGCAAAGATTTACAGTCTGCATTATCATTTCCAACTCGTGGTATCCATTTTCCATTTTTCTAATGGCGTCAAGAGTAATATTTATTTTTGCTCTTGCTCTTAATTTAATATCATCCATACACCTATACCTCCCAAAAACATTTACATTGATTATATCAATAATACTCTAGGTTTTCAACAAAATATTGTGAACAAGATATTTGTATGCTATAATTCTAGCAAGGAGTGATTGTATGAAGATTGGTAAGTTACCCAACAGCCTTTTAAATAAAATTGTATTAGAACCTATAAATAAATATAGCATTGACAGAGAAGAAGTTTTAGTTAAGCCATCTATTGGTGAAGACTGTTCAGCCCTTACTATAGGTGACAATATTTGTCTACTTTCTACAGACCCTATAACCGGTGCTGTAGCCGATATTGGCAAATTAGCCGTACATATTAATTCCAATGATATTGCTGCCGGTGGTGGCGAGCCTATTGGTATAATGGTCACAGCTCTTTTACCTCCAACGATTACAGAAGAAGAAATACAGAAAATAATTACAGATGTATATACTCAGGCAAAAGAAGTAAATATGTGCGTTTTAGGTGGCCATACAGAGATTACAGACGCCGTTGTTAAACCAGTTTTAAGCTGTACTGTAATAGGAAAATCCAAAAGACTTATTGCTTCATCTGGAGCAAAAGCAGGGGATGATTTAGTAATGACAAAATATGCCGGTCTTGAGGGAACATCTATTTTTGCAAGTGATAAAATTGAGAAATTAAAAAATATAAGTGAAGATACTTTAAAAGAGGCTAGAGAATTAAGTAATTTACTTTCAGTTGTTAAAGAGGGAAAAATTGCCTCACAAATGGGTGCAAATGCTATGCACGATGTAACAGAGGGTGGTATATTAGGAGCTTGTTGGGAAGTTGCTACCTGTTCCGGTTTAGGCGTAGAAGTATATGCCGACAAAATACCTGTTTTAGATTGTACTAAACAGATTTGTAGTCAATTAGGTGTAAATCCTCTTAGACTTATTTCTAGTGGCTCAATGGTTATTGCCATTGAAAATGGCGAAGAATTAGTAGCAGAATTAGCCAAAAACGGCATTAATGCTACTGTCATTGGTAAATTTACTAATGATGGTCTTTACATCGTAAATAAGGGCGAAAAACAGGTTTTAGAAGAACCTGATGTAGATGAATTGTATAGAGTATAACAATAGAGGACTACCTTTTGGCAGTCCTCTATTTGTATTTGTGTAATATATAAAACCTTTGCAGGGAGAAAAGGGGATTTACTACTTCACCTCCTTTCTGCAAAATTTAGGTGATAATTCCAACAATATTAAAACGATTATTCCTATAACAAAGCCTACTACATTAAAATTAGAAATCCCTAACAAAGGCTGTGGTTTTTGAAGTGTTGTAGGTCCATAAGCTATAGCAACCAAAGAGCCAGCCACAAGTCCTACTATTGCATATATACATTCACTTGTATACTTTTTAAAGGCAATTCTAATAAGTTTTACAGAAGAAACCATGCCAAACACTACGCCTAAATCTAAGGCAACCACTCCCATAAGAACTGATAAATCAAATGTCATAAGAGAGTGAACAGCCTTTATAGTTGGCAAATAAACTCCAAAAATAAGCAAAAGTGTTGAGCCTGAAATTCCCGGAAGTACCATTGCTGTAATAGCAAGCATACCTACTATAAAAATATATGCTATCTGAAAAACAGATAATGATGCAAAATCCATTGTAATCCCAGAAGATATGCTATTTCTCAATATTGATAATCCGGCAACAAGCACGAAACCAAAAACTGTATAACCAATGTTAATATATTTTCCTTTTATATTTTCCCATTGTGAACGCAATATAAAGGGAATTGCTCCTAAACTAAGTCCAAAAAACAATGAACTCATAAAATAAATATTCTTTTCGAAAAGTGCTGAAAGCAAAAGAATTGAGCTTAAAATTCCTATTATCCAGCCTATGCCCATTTTACCTAAATATATAGCTGACTTTTTCATATTGTTTTTATCTCTTGCGAAAACATTATTAAGGGCATCTATGAAATTTTCATAAAATCCCATTATGAAGGCTACCGTACCTCCTGAAACACCGGGTACACTATCTGCCAAAGCCATACAAAATCCATTTACAATATTTCTTATCATACTGCTACACTTCCTTTCTTTTTTTCGCCCAACTTAATACCCAAATCATAAGCTAATTTTCCAACAAGTACCCCCAACACTACTCCTCCTAAAATGTCACTAGGATAATGAACGTACAAATACATTCTGGAAAAAGCTATTAAAAGTGACAACAAAGCTGACGGTATCCAAATTTTATTTTTACAAAAATACAATGCAGAAGTTACTGCAAAAGCTACTGCCGTATGCCCTGACGGAAAAGAGAAATCACTTGGTATTGGAATTAACATATTTATATTTTTAACAACATTACAAGGGCGTATTCTGGCTACTAAAGGCTTTAACAAGCCATTGCAAAGCAGAACATCTAAAATAATTGCAAATGCTACTACAATACCTGTTTTTCGTGTTTTGGGAATAATAATCAAGGCTATATCTAAAACTATCCACACAAAACCACCGTTACCTAATGAACTTATAAAAGGCATAAGCACATCGCCAATAGGAGTACGGAGAGTCTGTATATAATTTAAAATATCAATCTCCATACCATTCACCTCTTTCCTTTGACTATATATTAAGGCAAATGTATAAACCAAAATTTTAAAAAGTTTAAACAGAATATAAAAAATCCCTTTGAGATAAAAATCTCAAAGGGATTTTAAAGTATCAAATAAGCTAATTGTGTAAAATAATTTGAGTTACTTAATAAATGTGTTGGTATTTTTTCGGATTATCAAAGGAAAGTTGTTAAGAAAACCTTGGTTTTCTTAAATTAATTCCACAGGTCGAGCTTTGCCCGACCGAGGACAGGGACAAAAATATGGTACTGGTCTTTAGTGCCATATTTTTCACGGCTGGTCCCATCCTTAAACCAATTGCAATAAATGCAAGCATTTATTGCAAGGCTGTCGATTTTACCGACAGCCTCTCAAAGGGATTTTAAACGTAATTTTTATAAAATCATTATTAAAGTACCGGCTACAATTCCCACAAGCCCTATAGCTGACTTTATTGAAAGTTTTTCGTGGAAAACTATGTAAGAGAACAATATTGTTACAAGAATACTTAACTTATCTACCGGCACAACTACACTTGCCAAACCGTCTTGTAAAGCTCTGTAGTAGCAAAGCCAACTTGCACCTGTTGCTATACCTGAAAGGCATATAAATATAAGTTCATTTTTAGGCACTTCTTTTACTTTATCTTTTTTACCTGTGACTAAAACCATTACCCAAGACATTATAAGCACAACAAAGGTTCTTATAGCTGTACCTAAATTTGACTCAACACCTGAAATACCTATTTTACCAAGTATTGCTGTTAAAGCAGCAAACAAGGCTGAACCAAAGGCAAACAAAAGCCAACTGCTTTTATTTTCAGAATTTGTACTTTTCTTTTTCTCTATCATAAGAAATGTACCTACAGCAATTAAAACAATGGCTACACCTTTTACCAATGTAATGCTTTCGCCTAAAATTATGGCTGCAAGTATTATTGTTATTATTGTACTGGATTTATCAATAGGCACAACCTTGTTTATATCACCAATCTGTAAAGCCTTAAAATAGCACAACCAACTTGCACCTGTGGCAAGTCCAGACAGTATAAGGAATAAAAGTGTTTTACCGTCTATGGCACTTATCTGATTCTGTGAACCAACTATAAACACCATTAACCAAGAAAACAACAAAACTATAATAGTTCGAATACCAGTTGCAACATCGGAATCTGTTTTCTTTATTCCACATTTTGCTAGTATAGAAGTAAGTCCGGCAAACAAGGCTGAACCAAAAGCAAATACTAACCACATATAAAAGCCTCCTTAATATCGTTAGTATCTTGATACAAAGTGTCTTATCATCAAAAAGTGCAGACAACCTAAGTCATCTGCACCATAAAATTCAATATTATGTACTATAAATTAGTGGCAAATATTCTGTTCTGTTTCCTTATCGAAGAAGTGCATTCTGTTAAGGTCAAATGCAAGCTTTAACTTATCGCCAATCTTAGCATTTGTTCTTGCATTAACTCTTGCTGTAACATTCTGTCCACCAACAAATGTGTAAAGGTTAAGTTCTGCACCAAGAAGTTCTGTAACTTCAACCTCTGCATCAACAATACTTTCTGGAGAAGTATTAAGGAAAATATCTTCATTGTGAATATCTTCCGGTCTGATACCGAGGATAACAGTCTTGCCGATATAATCGCCTTCAGTAAGAGCCTTAGCCTTAGATTCTGGAAGTTTAAAGCTATATTCACCGAAGTTTGCATATACACCCTTGTCATCTTTTGAAATAGTAGCATCAATAAAGTTCATCTGTGGTGAACCAATGAAACCAGCTACGAAAAGATTATCCGGTGCATTGTAAAGATTCTGAGGAGTATCAACCTGCTGAATAACACCATCTTTAAGAACAACAATTCTAGTACCTAAAGTCATAGCCTCTGTCTGGTCATGAGTAACGTAGATAAATGTTGTCTGTAATTTATGGTGAAGTTTAGAAATTTCAGAACGCATCTGAACTCTTAACTTAGCATCCAAGTTAGAAAGAGGTTCGTCCATAAGGAAAACCTTTGGAGAACGTACAATGGCACGACCCATAGCAACTCTCTGACGCTGACCACCGGAAAGAGCCTTTGGCTTTCTGTCTAATAAATGTTCCAAATCAAGGATTTTAGCAGCTTCTCTTACTTTTTTGTCGATTTCGTCCTTTGGCACTTTTCTGAGTTTGAGGGCGAAAGCCATATTATCATATACTGTCATATGTGGATAAAGAGCGTAGTTCTGGAAAACCATTGCAATATCTCTATCCTTAGGTGAAACAGTGTTACAAAGCTTGTCATCAATGTAAAGTTCACCGTTAGAAATATCTTCAAGACCTGCAATCATTCTAAGAGTTGTAGACTTACCACAACCTGAAGGACCTACGAAAATAATGAATTCTTTATCTTCAATCTCTAAATTGAAATTTTTTACTGCCACAAATCCATTAGGATATTTTTTTACTATATTTTTTAATTTTACATCTGCCATCTAAACAATTTCCTCCTTGACTGACCGAATTAGGGACAATATTTCCCCTTAAACAATTATATATATCATACCTCATTTTAGGTAAATCCTCTATGTAATTATTAAACAAATTCGGTATACATAATTTATGCAAATTGCCTTTTAAAGGAATTTTTGAAAAAATATGAAGAAATTTTTACAAGGTTTGCACATAAAACATAGTTTTTTTGATGTGTAGTATAGGTAATTTTTATAGGCAAAAAAAAATTATGTCAACTTCCACAACTTTTACAATATTTTTTGGTATATTTTTTTGACATATACCCCTGTATACCCTCTAATTACAGTATTTTTATTATATTATCCATACTTATTGAATATGAAATATTTATTCTATTTTTTACAATTTTACTGTATTTTCTACCGTATTTTTACTTTTTAGAGCTTAATTCTTCATATTTTTGTAATATATTATCCAGCAAACTTCTATGTATTCTCTGTATTTGCCTTGAACTGATTTCACAGGGCCAAAAAGTTGCCATAGTATCCCAATCCTGTTTTTTTATGTAACGGGCAACAAGCAAATTTTTATCCAGTATATTTAAGCCATCTACTATACTATCCATTAACTCTTTAAACTTTGCTGTTTCCCTTACTATAGTATCTAGTTTTTTAATACGGCTTTTACAATACTCTAAGGCATTATTGGTAGTTTCCCTTATATCTTCGTCAATATAACAATCTACATCTTCCCTGTTCTTCTCCAAAGCCTTAGAAAGTTTAATATTTTCGTCTATCTCGTATTTATATTGTCGCACATAACTATTATAGTTTGCCCAAGCCGTTAGCATATCTTTGGTTTTTTCATATTCTTCTGTGGTCATTATTTTATACTCATCTCTCCTTTCTGTATAAAAATAGATATATATTATAACAATAAAAAATGTATTTTTATGACATATATATGTTATCATTCGAACATATGTTTGTCAAGTCTTTTTTATTATATAATAATTAGTATTATTTAGACCACAAAAAAGGCGAAGAACTAAGTCTTCGCCTTTTATAAAACTTATTAATATTCAAAAATCTTTGATACAGGTAAACCTTCGTGAATTCTGTAAATTGCATCAGCAAATACCTTTGCAACAGACTTCTGCTTAATCTTTGGAATGAGCTTTTCACCTGTAAGAGGTACAGTATCAAGAACTACGAGTTCTTCAATAACACTGTTCTGGATTCTTTCAATAGCAGCACCTGAAAGTACACCGTGAGTACAGCAAGCATAAACTTCCTTAGCACCCTTTTCTTTAAGTGCATTAGCAGCATTAGTAATAGTACCGGCTGTATCAATCATATCATCATAAAGGATAACTCTCTTGTCCTTAAAGTCACCGATAATGTTCATAATTTCAGAAACATTTGGTCTTGGACGACGCTTATCAACAATAGCAATAGGAATGTTAAGACCTTCTGCGAAAGCACGAGTTCTTGTAACACTACCAAGGTCTGGAGATACAGCAACAACGTCTTCTGCACCAATACCAAACTTCTGTTCATAATACTTTGAAAGAAGTGGCATACCTACAAGGTGGTCAACAGGAATATCAAAGAAGCCCTGAATCTGTGCACAGTGAAGGTCCATTGTAATAACTCTGTCAGCACCAGCACTTGTAATAAGGTCAGCTACAAGCTTAGCACTGATTGGGTCTCTTGCCTTTGCCTTTCTATCCTGTCTAGCATAGCCATAGTAAGGAATAACGGCATTAATTCTACCAGCAGAAGCTCTCTTAACTGCATCAATAGTAATAAGAAGCTCCATAAGATTGTCGTTTACAGGGTTGCTAGTAGGCTGAACGATAAATACATCAGCACCTCTTACTGTTTCGTTAATTCTTACGCTGATTTCACCATCGCTAAACTTACCGATTTCAGACTTGCCAAGGGCAAGACCGAGGTCACTAGCAATGTGTTCAGCTAAAGATTTATTGCCGTTACAGCCGAAAATCTTAATACTGCCACCACTTATATCCATTTGTTCTCCTCCTAAAAATAAGTCATTAGTATTCATTAATATTTCTTTTTCAAATTTCATTTTGAAACTTCGTTTCTTTGCTTCGCAAATTTGTTTGTTCCTCACAAACTAAAATGAAATTTGTCCTCGGCTTTCGCCTCGGTAACTTATCTCGGAAAATCGTGAGCAAGCTCCCATTTTCCTTCAATCTAAATTTCATTTTGAAACTTCGTTTCTTTGCTTCGCAAATTTGTTTGTTCCTCACAAACTAAAATGAAATTTGTCCTCGGCTTTCGCCTCGGTAACTTATCTCGGAAAATCGTGAGCAAGCTCCCATTTTCCTTCAATAAGTTATATTATAGCCTTTTAAACTTCCCTTGTCAAATAATACGACAACATTTTATTTTATATTTTTTACTCCTCAACTGTATAAGATTACTCTTGTAGGTTTATATTTTTTACTTTTTTTGACTAAAATTTACAAAAAAACAGGTTTTCTATTTAATCTTTGAAAGAATAAAAAATATTTTGTATATTTTCAATAAAATTTCTCAAATTTTACAAGAACTTTACCGTCATATTTAAGACAAATTATCTGTATTTTAAAATAATTTTCTTTGTTATTCCTTATTATACATTTATTTTTTGTTTCTATACGCAAAAAAGCCCCCAAAGTATAAACTTTGAGGACCTTATAATTACATATTTTCTTTAATTTTATCCTTAATAGCTGTCATTTCTTCATCACTTGGCTTAGGGAAAGAACCGAAAGTCATTGTTACATCATCGTCATTCTTTCTAGGAACAACGTGAACGTGATAGTGGTGAACAGTCTGACCGGCAGCCTCACCATTATTTTGGAGAATATTAAGTCCGTCACAGCCTGTAGCCTCTTTAACAGCCTTAGCCACTTTCTGAGCAAGGATATGAGCCTTACCTACTAATTCAGCCGGCATTTCATAAAGATTTGCACTATGATTTTTAGGTAAAATAAGGCAATGACCTAAGTTTGCAGGAGCAATATCAAGTATTACTCTAAAATCATTATCTTCATAAATTGTGTTTGATGGAATTTCACCATTAGCTATTTTACAAAATATACAATCTGCCATAATTAGCAAGCCTCCTTTTCTTCATTACCGAAGAACTGATTATACCATACTAAGAACATATAAATTGTCCATACCTTACGGCTATTGTCAGCCTTGCCATTCTTGTGGTCATCAAGGTACTTAACAATTTTGTCTGTGTTGAAATACTTCTGTGCAGCTTCGCTTTGGAAAGCTGTTTTAACTATATTGTAATACTTTTCATCTTTAAGCCAAACTCTTGTTGGAACAGGGAAACCAAGTTTTTTCTTGCTTGCAACTTCTTCTGGTAAGTAGTCCTTAGCAGCCATTCTAAAGGCATACTTTGTAGCTTCTCTGTTTACTCTATAATCAGGCTGTACATGTCTGGCAACTTCAAATACTTCCTTATCAAGGAAAGGTACTCTAACTTCAAGAGAGTTTGCCATAGACATTTTATCTGCCTTTAAAAGAATATCACCAACCATCCAAAGATTAAGGTCAATAAACTGCATTCTTGTTACATCGTCTTGACCCTTTGTAAAGTCATAGTATGGCTTTGTAATTTCCTTATGGTTATACTTACCTGTAGGGTTCTTTAAAATGCGTTCTCTTTCCTTTTCTGAGAACATTTTAGCATTACCAATAAATCTATCCTCTAAGTCCATAGATGCTCTGATTAAGTAGTTTTTACCCTTAAATCTGAAAGGAAGTGCTTTCATTATAGCAGCAATGCCCTTTCTTAAAGGCTTTGGAATAAGCTTTGTAATCTGTAAATCCATAGGTTCTCTATAAATGTTGTAACCACCAAAGAACTCATCTGCACCCTCGCCAGAAAGAGCAACCTTAACATGCTTAGATGCTAACTTACTTACAAAGTAAAGAGCAACTGCTGATGGGTCTGCTAAAGGCTCGTCCATATGATACTGAATTTTACCTAAGCTGTCCCAATATTCATCAGTAGAAATAATCTTAGAATAATTGTCAATACCAACCTTTTCAGAAAGCTTTTCAGCATAACCTATTTCATTATACTTTTCATAGTCAAAGCCTACTGTAAATGTCTTATCTCCCTTAAATGTAGCAGCAACAAAACTTGAGTCTACACCACTTGAAAGGAAAGAACCAACTTCTACATCACTAATCTTATGAGTTTTAACACTATCAAGCATTACATCTTCAATTTTCTTGATTGTATCCTGTAAGCCTGCCTTTTCTGGTTCAAACTTAGGCTGGAAGTATCTCTTAATATCAATCTTGCCATCTTTATAAACTAAATAGTGACCTGGCTTCAACTTATAAACACCCTTGAAGAATGTTTCATCTAATACTGAATACTGGAAAGTTAAATAGTTTTCAAGGGCAACAGTATTTACTTCTTTCTTAAAATCAGGGAAAGCAAGGAAACTCTTAATTTCTGAGCCAAAAAGCATATGGTTGTTAAATACACCATAGTAAAAAGGCTTAATACCAAAGAAATCTCTGGCAGCAAATAACTTCTTGTTCTTCATATCATAAATAGCAAAGGCAAACATACCTCTTAAATCATTAAGCATTTCTTCGCCTTTTTCCTCATATAAATGAATGAGAACTTCTGTATCAGCGTGACTTTTGAAAACATGACCCTTTTCAATAAGCATTTCTTTAATAGGCTGATAGTTGTAAATCTCGCCATTAAAACAAATAACAATAGAGCCGTCTTCGTTGTACATAGGCTGTGAACCGTCTTCAAGACCAATGATACTAAGTCTTCTAAAGCCCATTGTTACATCTTCATCACTATGAGTACCTGCACTATCAGGTCCTCTGTGTATGATTTTGTTCATCATACCTATAATGATGTTTTCTCTATCAGCTATATCTCCTGTGAAACCACAAAAACCACACATAAACTAAATTCCTCCGAACATACTATCAAACATAAAAATTATCATATTAGGCTAATTATACCCCAAAAGCCTACTTTTTTCAATATATATTTTAAGTTTAGGTTAAGCCTTTTTAAAGGCTTATGGGGTCAAGGGGCAACGCCCTTTGTAGGTGTGGACAAAGTCCACTAATCTTTATTATTTCCTAGTGTCAGAACAAATTAACGACCTTAATTTGTGACTTAACACCTCAAGTCATCGGATTTTTCTTTCCGATTCACTATTAAAGTTTAGGTTAAGCCTTTTTAAAGGCTTATGGGGTCAAGGGGCAACGCCCTTGTAGGTGTGGACAAAGTCCACTAATTTTATTTTATTATTTCCTAGTGTCAAGTCATCGGATTTTTCTTTCAATGCAATATAAAAAATATTATATAAAATTCCACCAAAAAAGCCGAAAGTACGCCCGTATACTTTCGACTTTAAGTTATTACTTATGATAAGGCTCATTTTTGATTATTCTATTAGCCCTATAAATCTGCTCCAAGAGTATTACTCTCATAAGCTGATGAGGGAAGGTCATAGCAGAAAAACTAAGTTTATAATCTGCTCTGTTTAACACCTCATCGCTAAGCCCAAGAGAACCACCTATTACAAAGGTAATATGGCTTACGCCCTTTAAAGTAGTCTGAGTAATAAAATCAGCTAAGCCCTCACTTGTAAGAGATTTTCCATTTATAGCAAGTGCCACAACATAGCTATCTTTAAAGACTTTCATAAGCCTTTGACCCTCTATATTTTTTACCTGTTCCATTTGAGCAGGACTCATATTTTCAGGAGCTTTTTCATCGGGAACTTCTGCAATATTGAGAGTAACATAACGACTAAGGCGTTTTGAGTATTCCTCAATAGCATTTACAAAATATTTTTCTTTTATTTTTCCGACGCACGCAATAGTAATTTTCATATATTCAGTATTTCCTCAAAAATTTAATGCGAGAAACACTAGGATTTCTCGCATTTACGTTATCTACACAAGCTCAATTCTTCTTTTTACTCCCTCCGGAGGAGCAACCCACATATTAAAATCTCCACCAATAACTGCCCCATTATCGGTAAGAATTTTACTAACTGTGTCATAGGCAAGGCGAGGAGTGTTATTCTCCTTGCTTAAATGTCCTAGGAACACGTATTTAACTGAGCTATCAATAACGGTATCTAAAAGTCTGCCGGCATTTACATTGCTTAAATGCCCAAAGTCAGACAATATTCTACTTTTTAAACTCTGTGGGTAACCACCATACTGGAGCATTTCTACATCGTGATTTGCCTCTAAAAGTACAAGAGAAGAACCCTTTACATTTTCCAAGACAGTATCTGAAATATGCCCAATATCTGTGGCAATAGTAATTTTAGTATTATTAACCCCAACAGTATAGCCTACCGGCTGTGCTGCATCGTGGGGTATTTCAAAAGGCTTTATTGTAAGGTCGTTAAAGGCACAGTATTCCTCAGCATATATATCCTTCATAAGGTTAGGTCTAATCTGTCCTACAGAAGAAGGCATATTGCCCCAAGTACCTTCTGTAGCAAAAATAGGAATATTATATCTACGAGAAAGAACTCCTATACCCTTAACGTGGTCGCTATGCTCATGGGTAACAAATATCCCATCAATATCGTTTCCTGTAAGTCCAAGGGAAGAAAGTCCTTCTTCAACCTTTTTGCCACTTAAACCAGCGTCAATAAGTATATTTGTATTTTCTGTACCAACATACACACAATTACCACTACTAGAACTGGCAATGGTGGCAAAGCGTAAACTCATTAGTCAACTACCCTTTCAATATCTGCACCTAATGCTCTAAGTTTATACTCAATCTGTTCGTAACCTCTGTCGATAAAACGGATATTGCCAATTCTTGTTTCGCCTTCAGCTGCAAGCCCGGCAATAACCATTGCTGCACCTGCTCTAAGGTCAGTAGCAAGAACATCTGCACCCTTTAAAGTGTCAACTCCGTCAATAGTAGCAATTCTACCGTCAGCATTAATTTCCATATTACAGCCAAACTTTTTAAGCTGTTCTACATACTGAAATCTATTTTCCCAAACAGTTTCAACTAAAGTGCTTGTACCCTTTGCCTTGCAAAGTACAGCAGCCATCTGTGGCTGTAAATCAGTTGGGAAACCTGGATAAACATTTGTCTTAACATTTGTAGCAACAAGATTGCCTGAAGAAGTAACTTCAATGAAATCGTCGCCTTCTTCAATCTGACAGCCCATTTCCTTAAGCTTAGCAGAAAGAGAGTCCATATGCTTAGGTATAATATTGTCTACCTTAACCTTGCCACCGGCAATAGCAGCAGCAATCATATATGTACCTGCTTCAATCTGGTCCGGAATAATCATATATTCAGCACCATGAAGGTCTGGAGTACCGGTAATTCTAATTACATCAGTACCTGCACCCTTTACATTACAGCCAATCATATTAAGGAAGTTGGCAGTATCTACAATGTGAGGTTCTTTAGCAGCATTTTCAATAGTTGTAACACCTTCTGCTTTAGTAGCAGCAATCATAATATTGATTGTTGCACCAACAGATGCTGTATCTAAGAAAATGTTAGTACCTACAAGCTTATCAGCCTTAATACGAACAATACCATTTTCAAAATCTTCTTCAACCTCTGCACCTAAGGCTCTAAAGCCCTTTAAGTGAAGGTTAATAGGTCTTGAGCCGAAGTTACAGCCACCTGGCAAGGCAACATCTGCTCTCTTAAAACGGGCAAGCAAAGCACCCATTAAATAATAAGAGGCTCTGATTTTACGCACAGAATCAAAGGTAGCCTCATAGCTATTTACATTAGTGGAATCCACCATAAGAGTACCCTCGTCAATAAGCTCGCAAACTGCACCAAGCTTTGTAAGAGTATCCTCCAGTGCCCTTACGTCCTCAATACGTGGCAGATTGTCTATAACACAAACGCCCTCGGCAAGAATAGCAGCCGGAATAATAGCAACTACAGCATTTTTTGCCCCACTTATAGTTACCGTACCGTTAAGCTGATGTCCGCCTCTGACAACTAAACGTTCCATTACTTTAGTACACACCTCTCTAGGTTAATTAAAAAACTCAAATTCATCAATGATATTATAACACTAAAAATTAATTTTTCAAATAAAAATAACGCTTTAGGTTACAATATCCAAAAATTTACAACAACATCAGTAATTATAAATTTTTCTAACACCACTTTTGTCTACAAAAACAGCCTAATTTACTGATATTAACACATACTTTAAATAGTATGTCAAATTTTAATACACAATAAGTTATGATACCATTTACAGACTTTATTGTCAAGTATATAGGCTAATTTTCAGCATATATGACAAAACAACTACTTATATACAAAATCTTTTTTATTCCACAGTTACCTTACTGTTCATATCAAAATAGCCCACTGTATTTTTGCTTGACACAATTTGTAAATTAACCATTTCGTAAAGTCTATGGTAAACTACAAATTCTCCATTTTCATATCCCGTACAGCCAAAGCTAATAAGGTAATTTCCTCCGGCAAGGTTAAGTTTCTGTTTAAATTCCACTACCTTTATGTCGCCTTCATTACAAATGCCAGTATTAACACTTTCGTACATTGTGTTTGTTCCGCAAACCTCTGTGCCTTGTAAATTAACTATTGTAATAGCAAAAATAGGGTCTTCAACCTGTCTGTTAAACTTAACCTTCATTTTTATGATACATTCGTATCCCTTTAATATCTGGTTTGTAGGATTTTCTAAATCATCTGCTAAAAGAAAATCTATTATTTCAGCTCCACCATTACCATAGCTATTTATTTTAGGATTGGTAATGATTTGATTTTTCCATAAATCCTCTGTATTTTCATCTTTATTGCTATCACTATTTTTAGTCTTTTCTTTTTTAACAGTTGCCTTATTCTGATTTACAAGAACCTTCTTGTAAAGGTCAATCATTTCTGTAGGCTCGCCTTCAGCAAGTTTTTCACCTTTATCAAGTATAATAGCTCTATCACAATACTTAGCAACTGTTCCCAAAGAATGAGTAACTAATAAAATTGTCTTACCGGCTTTTTTAAAGTCCTCAAACTTTTTATAACACTTAGCCTGAAAGAAAACGTCACCTACACTTAATGCTTCATCAACAATAAGTATTTCCGGGTCAATATTTATAGCAACAGCAAAGGCAAGTCGTACAAACATACCACTACTATAAGTCTTAACCGGCTGATGCACAAAGTCTCCAATATCTGCAAAATCTAAAATATCTTCCATTCTGCGTTCTATTTCAGCCCTTGAAAAGCCCATAAGCGTACCATTCATATATATGTTTTCAATACCTGTATACTCAGGATTGAAGCCTGCACCTAATTCCAAAAGGGCAGAAATTTTACCGTTTATTTCTACGTTGCCACCAGTAGGATTTAATACTCCAGTTATAATTTTAAGTATAGTTGATTTACCTGCACCATTTGTACCTAAAAGACCTACACACTCTCCTTCTTTAACATCAAAACTAATGTTTTTAAGAGCATAATAATCTTTATGATAACTTTTTTTAGTAATGCTCAAACTTTCCTTTAATCTATCAACAGGCTTAGAATACAAGGCATAAACCTTTGTTACGTCATTAACTTTTATTGCATATTTATCCATAATACACCTCGTTTAAAGCACATCTGCAAAGTGTGGCTTTAATTTTCTGTAAATTACTGCACCTACAATAAGAAGTAAAATAGTTACTATCCAGAAATACATTGTCTGCTTTATATTGTTATAGAACCAAACATGATAAATCATACTATCACGATAACCCTGTACAATATAGTACATAGGGTTAAATTTAAAGTATTTAATAAGCCACTTTAAGTTTACAGGAAGATTATCTATAGACCACATTATTGGTGTGAGCCACATACCGAACTGAAGAATAATATTCATAACCTGCCCTAAATCCTTAAAGAATACAATAAGGGGAGCTGTAATAAAACTTAAAGCCGTAACCAATACCACCATACAGAATGAATAATATATAATCTGAATAGCATATATTGTAGGGAGTTCTTTATAACAGCCATAGAAGAAGAACATAAATATTACAAAGAATATATGAACAAAAAATGCTGATATAATCTTAATTACCGGCAAAATATTTACTTTAAATTTCACTTTTTTAACAAGGTAGCTATAGTCCATAAAAGCATATGTTGCTGAATTCCAGCCATCCTGGAAAAAGAACCAAGGAATAAGACCTGTTGCAAACCAAAGTATATACTTAACATTACCTACATCGGCATTTCTAAAGCCTATCTGGAAAACAAACCAAAATACTATAATCGTACAAACCGGCTGTATAAATGCCCATATTATACCAAAATATGAACCGGCATACTTTGTTTTAAAGTCATTTTTTGCAAGAGACATTATAAGCTTTCTATTGCTTAATAAATCATTCGCTATTGCAACAATACTCTTTAACTTTATAAAACGACTAAAGAGAACCATACCTATCAAAGCACATAAAATTGACCAAAGCTGATTATGTTCTTTATAAGGCTGAACCTGTACATCTTCTATTATCAAATATGGGTCATTTCCCATATTTCTGATTACTATTTCATCATCTGAACAGCTGACAATTTCCACCTGATTAAAATACATTTTGCTTATCTGCTCAGGTGTGTATGTCACCATACCACTATAGTTTCTGTAAACAATGGATTTAATAGCTATTTCTGCTCCTATTTTACTACCAAAGTCCACTCTCAACAGGTTTATGTCCGGTGGAAGGTCCACATCACCATTATTATTAAAATTCTTTCCGTCACCTACTGGAATAGTTTCCATTCTGTCAGCACTATAATCCTTCTGACCATTTTGCATATAATATATTTCTACTGGGTCTGTTCCCATATCTTCTGCAAAAAAGTTTACTGTCACATCATTATTTTTATAAAATGAAGTGAAAAAGTTCATAAACATAAGATAGAATAAAACAGCAATTAAAAAATATACTACAATTTTAACAAAATAAAATAATTTACCTTTTACGTTCATAGACAAAACCTTTCAGCTTAAAACTGTATCCTTTCATATTTCTTACTTTTACGCATACTTTTTAATAGTATCACAATTACACACCATCGTCAACAAACTTAGTCCACCCTGCCTGTACGGGCATTTACGAAATATGTGTTTCCGTCTGCTACAATTTTATAATAAGGCAAAATAGAGTCGTCATCAGCCAAAATGTCCTTATCATAATATCCTAAAGACACGTCTTGTATAATGCTTTTGCCAGATTTTCTATTGTCCTTAATAGGATTAATAACTGCAAAAACAGCCTCATCAGACGCCAAAATGTCTTTTTTACTACCATTTTGCTTTACAACTGTTCTATAGCTAAAGTTAATCTCCTGTGACCCGTCTTTATTGAAACCAACTGTAAAGTAGTTATTAAAAAAGCCGTAGCCATTTACTTTTTCATAGTAGCATAGTTTTATACCATCTTTAGTAGCATAGGAACAAGCATAATCGTATTTACCAAAAAGAGAATTAATATTTGAAACATACTCATTGGCAACACTCTTAGCTGTTTCCATATCCGTAATAGGCTTATCTGATTTTTTAACATATTTTACATCTGACTTGTCTATAGTCAAAACATCTTCATTATAGGCAAATATTATTTTGTTTTTGTCATCTGTTCTCATTACCTTAGAACTATCGGCAAAAAACAAATCTCTTAATTTAAGAGGGTCAAAAATAAAACTTTCGGTAGCTATATAAGCCATAGGAGAATATTTTGCAGGCAAATCACAGCCTAATGTAATATTGTCTTTTCCGAGTAGAGCCACTATATCATTTTGTCTGCTCTGCCCAACTGTAACATCAATTTTCTTATACATATTCAAGCCAAAAAGTACGGCATTTACAAAAAAGAGAAACACTATAGTATAATTAACAGCCTTTTTCCACTCCATTTTAACACCTACCTTGTGCTTGTAATATATTCTTCGCCATCTATATCTATTATCCAGTTTAAATCTACAGTTTTTCCATTTGCCAAATAACAAAGTTCTACATCGGATACAGGCTTAGGAGTGCTACTGCCGTACAATCTGCTGTAGAGCTTATCAATAGCTCCTATATAGTCTGTAGATGCTGTAGCAATAGAATTGCTCCTTTTATAAGATACAGCATATTTTTTATACTTTGATACTCTGCCTTTTACTGCTGTAATTTCTATAAAGCTATTCATACCTATTTCACTTGAAAGGCTTTCTGCCGGCTTTAACTTCAAATCCTCTGTTTTATAGTCAAAATAGAATATATAATTGCCATTATTATCTACAGTGTAACTATCCAAGTAAAATTCATTATCAAGGTACACATCTTTTTTCAAAACAGACAATGCTGAAATGTAGTTATTTGCAAATGTATTTTCTCTTTCAGTTTCTACTTTGTAATTAGAATACTCTAAAACACCTGAAGAATAATACTTTACAACTGTACTTTCATCGCCAAAGGTTTCAACACCCTTACTCTTTGTAACTGTTTTGCCAATAGGATTGTCAAAAAATACGTCTGCATTTTTTTCAACACCGTTGCTTTCTTCCAAGTAGTTATAAGGCTCAAGCTGGTTATATTTTGCATCTGTATTTGCCCAAGTAGGAATAAATATATTTTGGTCAAAAATTGTAAAGCCGTTTAAGACCGTAGAAATATAACTAAACTTCTGTTCCTCCTTGCCCAATAGTTCAGAATCCTCATAGCACTTTGAAATTACATCACTATTTTTCATATTGAAAACTGAATTTGTCTTCTTCTCTGTATTATAGAATATAAGTTGCATTTCACTTCCGTCTGATGTAGGAAGAAGTATTATGGTATTGTAATCAGTTATTTTATTTAATGTATCAACTTTTACTGTAGCCTTGAAAATATCGGCAGAATCTGTACCTTTGAAGTTAAAAGAATACTGATAAAATACTGCTTTCTTTTTCAAAAGAGTATTCCAGTCCAATTCCTGCTGACCAACAAAGTCACCTCTGGACATAGCCTCACCAACAGCAGTATCAAAATCCTTTTTATACCTTTTGTTGTATATATCACTTTGCTTGCATACAACTTTACCGTCGCCCAAATTGACAATAAGTCTATCTGTAATATAGCCTACATCTTTAGCATCAAAGGAAGATGAAAAATTCCCGAACCAAAAAAAGTTATGGCTTGAAAAATCCTCAAACCATAACTCTCCTGCCTGATAAATAGCTAAACACATTAAAAAAACAACCATTAAAAATTTGCCTGTGTTTTTCATTTAATCACCTTTGTAAAACCCTGTTTTACCACTTGCTCTGACCAGGCACTGCTATACTCTGAGATAAAACAGACTTAAGCACCTTGTCTTTGCGATTAATTGTTGTTCTAATTTCTGAATACTTTCCGTCCTTACGAGCTGCAACAACTAAGTAGTTTGCACCTTCTTTAAGGCTAATACTCTGGCTAAAAATACCTGTTGAACCTACAGTAATGTTGTAAGTTCTAATAAGTTTGTAGTAAGTTTTGCCATTAACAGTATAAGGTTCATAAACAGTAATACCTATTTTAGCACCCTTTTCTGCTGTACCCGAAATAACTCTTGTAGCATCAAAAGTAATTTCAGAACTTTTTCTTGTATCTATTCCGCTTGTAATCTTAAAATTATCAACACCTGTACCTGCCATAGCTGATACTGGAGCAACAACGCAACAAGCCATAACTAAAAGCATTAAACATGCAAATTTGCCAAACAACTGCTTCATTGCCATATCCTCCTATCAAAATAAAGTAATATGTAAAGAATTAGTGGCTAAACCCAGCCATAATTCACACTTATCTATAATATTATTTTACCATATTAATGTTACAGTTCTGTTACAGCAACATTAACATTGAGTAACATTAAATCAAGTCTTATCACAAGGAATAGTATACCACAAAATTCATCAAAATAAAAGAGTTTTAGCCCAAAATTTATTCAAAATATATTAACTTTATTGATTTGTGTCTTAACTAAAAAATGCTTAAACTTTTTCAGGAAAAACCTTTAAAAATTTAAGCATTTCAATATTATTTATTTACTACATTTATCAAGAAACTGATATACTACATTTTCATTGCCCTTAAAGTAAATGTGAGGGAAACCACCGTAAAAAGTAGGTGTAGTATTTCCTGTAATCCAGTTACGACCACCAACAGGCTTAACAGCCTTAAAATCGTGACCGTCATTTGTACTATTATAATAATGGAACTCGTGAGCAGTAAACTGTTCTCCCTTTTTACAGAGAACATTATCTCTTGATGCTGTCATGGTAATATAGCCAAAGTGCTTATTAAGTCGTTTACCCTTGCTACATTCTCCGTCAATAATACCGGCCATAGGATATATTCTGCCTGCCTCGTCTTCAATAGTTTTATGTAAATACATAAATCCACCACATTCGGCAATAGTTGGCATACCATTTTGTATTTTTAATCTTATATCGTCAATAAGCTCTGTATTTTCGCTTAATTTCTTTGCATAAAGCTCAGGATAACCACCTGAAAGAATAAGACCGTCAGCATCTTCCGGTATATGGCTATCTTCCAAAGGACTAAAGAATTTAACAGTACAGCCTAATTCTCTAAGCATATCTACGTTATCATCATAGTTAAAGCAAAATGCTTCATCTTTGGCAATAGCTACTACACAATCGTACTTTTTCTCTACTTCTGGCTTTTCATAAACTAATTTATTTGGAGCACACTTTGCAACCTTTAAAAGTCTGTCTACGTCAATATACTGGCTCATATACATAGCAATAAGTTCAATCTTTTCATTGAACTCGTCTATATTTTCAGGAGTAACAAGACCTAAATATCTGCTGTCAAAAAGACCTTCTTTAATATCCGGAATATAGCCTAAAGGCACTATTCCCAATGAAAGTGCAACTTCCTTACAGCCCTCAAAAAGATTAGGAGAAAGTCTGTTAAAAATAACACCTAAAATCTGGTTATCCTGTCTGTACTCAATAAAGCCCCTCAACGTTGCACCAATAGAGCTACTCATACCCTTGCAGTTTATAACAAGAACTACCGGCGTATTTGTCAACTTTGATATATCGTAGCAACTGCCTTTATCCTCAAAGCCAACACCGTCATAAAAGCCCATACCACCCTCAATTACATTAAGGTCCTTGTCATTATCCAAAAGAGCACAAAGCTGGTCTTTATTACAGAAAAAGCTATCTAAGTTACTACTTTCAACACCGAGAACTTCCTTATGGAACATTCCGTCAATATAGTCAGGGCCACATTTATATGCCTTAACATTCATTCCTCTATCTTTTAAAATTTTAAGCAAACCGCAGACTATTGAGGTTTTTCCACAGTTTGTTCCTGTTGCACTTATCATTATCCTTGGCATAGTTTTATTCTCCGATTTCTGATTTTATATTTTGAGAAAGTTTTGAAATTTCATTTTTACAAGTAAAATCTGCTGTGTTATCAACAGTAGAAATATCATCCATATTCAAGAATATTTCAACATTTACTGACAAGTCTTCTTTTACATTTGCATATAAATCCTTATTTTCCTGTGAAACCTTGTCAGAATTTGCTGTAATCAAGTTATTGATGTTTGCCAATTCTGCACTGGAAGATATAAGGTCATAACCTGTCTGTGTAAATTTAGAATCACTTGAAAGTTTACAAAGTGCCTGTGACTTAGCCTTTAAACTGGAAACATTCTGAGATGTAGCTGAGGCATTTGCATATGAACGAACGTCATTACTTACAGCCTTATAAACATCTCCACTTACATTCTGTAAAGGAGAACCTGAAGCATTAGGCTTAAAATCGTCTTTAACAACCTGTTGCTTTTGAGTATTATTCTGATTGGCCTTACTAACTGTCTTATTTGTTTCAGGAGAAGACTGTACAGTAATATTTACCTCGTTTTCAACATTCTTTGCCTTTGTTTCTTCCTCAACTGTTGTTTCTTCTGTTTCTGTTGAAGTTTCGTCAGTTGTTTCCTCTGTTGAAGTTTCTATTGTTGTAGATTCATCAGTTGAATTTTTATCCTGTTTTTTGCCACAACCTGTTGTAAAGCATAAGGCAGTAGCAAGTGCTATAACTAATAATTTTTTCATAATACTTTTACTCCTTTAAAACGCAAACGGACATAGTCTACAAACCATTTTCCGTCTTCACAAAGCACAGTTTTTAAATTTTCCTGTGCTTCTTTCTTTATCTCGTCGGCAACTTCTTCATCAACACCCTCAAAAGGTGCTTTGTCAAACATATTTATCCAAGAAATCAAATCCCCTTTTAAATATGTTTTTCTATCAAAAAGGACAGCATAAGTAACTTTAAATCCATTTTTCTCCACTAACGGCATATATTCTCCTATAGTCGGAAAATAAAAAGTTCTTTTATACTTTAAACCTCTTTTGGCAAAAAGCCTTTCCAATTCACTGTGAACAGTTTCAGCACAGCCTTTGCCACCAAATTCGCATACAAGCTGACCACTAGTCTTTAAAGCATTATTTATACCCTTTAAAAGCCCATTTTGGTCATCAATCCAATGGAAAACTGCATTTGAAAAAACTCCGTCAAACCGGTTATTAAAATCCAATTTAGATGCGTCCTTTTTTATAAATTCAACATCAGGATTATTTTTCCTTGCTATTTCAAGCATATTGTCAGAAGCATCTACACCTGTAACTTTATACCCCTTATTAACAAGAGTTGGTATTAAAGCTCCGGTGCCACAACCTAAGTCCATAACTCTGCCACCTTTTTCTACAGTCAAAAGTTCTGCTACACTTTCTCCATAGTCAGGCACAAAGTTAAAATCATTTTTGTAATTTTCAGAATCCCATACAATATTCAATATTATTCCTCCCAATCTCCAGAAACAATGAAAATAGGGTTTTGAGCTGTCATCATTGTACTATTTCCTACAAAATTGCCTTTGCTTACAGAAACCTGTACAACTTCCGTATTTTTAAAGCCCTTTGTTTTCATAAACATAAGGGTATTTGTAAGGGTTTCCAATGTAATGGCACTTACAACAAAGCGAATATTTACGCCCTTGTTTATAATCTGTTCCATTACATCTTCAAGTTCGCCCTTTGAACCTCCTATAAAAACAGAATCAGGCTTAGGTAAATCAGCCACAACTTCTTTACCTCGTCCTAAAATCTGCCTTACATTTTTAAGTTCAAAGTGTTCAATATTTTTGCCTGTCAACTCAAAGGCATCTTCGTTGCACTCTACAGAATAGACCATACCCTTTGGAGCAAGTCTGCCACATTCTACAGTTACAGAGCCTGTTCCAGAGCCTATGTCATAGACAATGTCTGAATTTCTAAGTTGCATTTTACTTAAAATAACAGACCTAACTTCGCTCTTTGTCATAGGTATTTCACCTCTAAAGAACATATCGTCACTAAGACCAAATTCTGTAGAAATACCATAGTTTTCATTACACATATAGAGAACTGTAATAGGGTCAAATTCTTTTGACACAAAGTCTTTTACATAGCCTGCTGTAATCTTTTCTCTAGGATAAGACAACTTTTCTCCGGCACAGATTTTGACCATACCAAGTCCATTTTCTGTAAGGGTTTGACATATTTGTTTTACGTTACCTCCGGTAAGTACAAAAATGCCCTCATTTTCAGCAACTTCCCTTACTATGTCTACATTTCTGCCGTGAGCTGAAACAACTCTACAACCTGCCCATGGCACACCTATTCTTGAGGCAAGATAGGCTACAGAGGATATACCCTGTATTACCTTTACCTTGTAGCCATCAAGCAAATCCAAAAGAACTGTTGCCCCACTGAAAAGACACACATCACCTGAAAAAATTATTCCATAGTGCTGATAGTCTGTTGTGTCAATAAATTCCTTTATCTTCTCTGCCTTATATTCATAATAAATATCTTTTCTGCCTTTATTTACAGCATCTACAAGACGATTAGCACCTATAAGCACCTGACAATCTTCAACAGCCTCTACAGCCTCTACTGTCATATTTTTAGGATTTCCCATACCTACGCCTATAATATGTATTGTCTTTTTTGTGTACTCCTCTTGTACCATTTCCCAAACTTCAGTAGCACTGTATCCGTCTTCCTCAGGTCTAGGAATTACAATAAGTACACAGTTGGCATCTTTGCAGGCTCTCTGCTTTTCATCAAATCCACCAGCCTTACCAGATTCCTTTGTTATAAGATATTTAATATTATATTTCTTTATTTCTTCTACGTTTCTTTCGTATGAAAAAGGGCCTTCTTCGGCAATAATGTGGTCCTTTGCATAACCCATATTTATTGCCCAATTTATGTTGTTGGTATCAGGCAATATTCGGGCATACACTCTTTCCTTAAAGTTGTATATGCCTGTATACGCCGGCAAGTCCTTACTGCCTGTAGTCAAAAGCACATTACCTCGGCTACGATTTACAAGTTTAACAACTTTTAAAGGGTCTTCTGCTATAAAGCCCTTTTTAATATCTGCTTTTTCTCTAAGAAGTCTGATATATTTGGCATTAGACAAAGCACAAGCCTTTACAATATTTTCTGTAACCTCTGTTGCATAAGGGTGAGTGGCATCTACAACCATATCCGGAGAAAGTGTGCCTATAATATCTGCCATTTCCATACTTGTCAATCTACCGGTATGTACAACTAACTTACCGTCTTTAGGCAATACTTCCTTGCCTTGCTCTGTAGCAACAAAAACGTGTATAACAACATTATTCAGTTGTTCCAAACATTTTTGGCACAACTCTCTACCTTCCGTAGTGCCACCAAATACAATAAGTCTATCCATTTTTATAACCCCTTGGTGTTACCATTTTTCCATTTATATTCTTAGTCTGAGAATTACCTACAAAAACTGTAGTAAACATATTTACAGATGTATTTCTAAGGTCTTTGAGAGTAGTCACAACTGCTCTTTCACCCTCTCTGCCTATATTTTCTACATATCCACAAATGGTATTTTCATTTTTATATTTAAGCATTATATCGCAAGCCTTTTGAAGATAGTCTGCTCTTTTTTTACTAGAAGGATTATAGAGAACAATAACCATATCTCCCATTGATGCTCCTTCAATTCGTCTTTCTATTAAATCAAAAGGTGTAAGCAAGTCACTCATACTGATTACAGCAAAATCGTGGCTTAAAGGAGCACCTAAAACAGCTCCACCACTAAGGGCTGCCGTTACTCCACTTACTATTTTTATTTCTACATTTGCATTTTCACTAAGCTCATAAATAAGACTTGCCATTCCATAAACTCCGGCATCTCCACTGGAAATAACAGCTACTTCCTTGCCACTTTCAGCTTGTTCAATAGCATACTTGCATCTGTCAATTTCCTGTTTCATAGGAGTTGTATAGTATTCCTTATGAGGAAAATGGTCTTTTATTAAGTCAACATAGACACCATATCCTACAATAAGGCTACAGCTTTCAAGAGTATCAAAAGCCTCTTTTGTCATATTTTCAATACTTCCTGAGCCTAAACCTACTACATATAGCATAATTTTTCTCCTAAAATTCACTAATTGTAATTACAACATTCTTTTCTACATCAATAGATAAAACCATTTTCTTATTTTTCTCTCCAGAGTAATAGAGTGATGAATTTTCCTTTAAATCATTAAACCCTCTTTGCTCCAAAGTCTTTACATAGTTTTTAAGCATAGTATCTGTTACCTTGCTCTTGTCATAGGTATAATTTACTATTTTTGTATCACCTGAGTTTGTTATGTTGCCAGAACCACTTAAAGGCTGTAAATTATACATTTTGCCAAAATCAGGTACAGGAGAAAAAACCTTATAGCTGTCATCTGTTATCTTTATAGTCTTTGACTCAGAATTCCAATCTACCTTTAAGCCCATATTTTCGCTGACAAATCTCAAAGGTATCATTGTTGCACCATTTATAACCTTTGGGGCAACTGTAAGAGGAACTATCTTATTGTCTACATAGGCTGTCTTTGAACCTATAACCATTTTAACTGTTGATGCACCAAGAATTGATGTAACTGTTTTAGTTTCTTTGTCCCAATCCACAGTAGCACCAAACTTTTCCAAAAGTCCTCTAACCGGCACAAGTGTTGCTCCATTTTCCACAACCGGTGGCTGTGAAAAATTAACTTTATTATTGTTTACATAAACAGCTATTCCTGAAGCAAAAGTGTTTACGCACATTATTCCTGTAAGGCATATAACGGATAATATTTTTTTCATAGCTAAAATACCTCCCAAAAAAACTCACAATTTCACGATAAATTTCATTATATCACTATTAATTTTCATTTTCAACACCCACAGCTATAGTGACACCATTACAGCTTTGCTTTTTCACTATTAGCTTTCCTCCACCGGCTACTACTGCTCTTTCGCAAACGCAGTCAGTACCTACTGTACGGAGGACAAAATCAGAATGAGAAAATTCTCCCTTTTGACTATTTAGTGTTTTTTTGTCAAATATTTCTAGTTTCACATTGTATTTTTTTGATAACTCAACTATGGCTTTTTCATTCTTTTTAATATCAATAGTTCCTATCTTTAAAATAGCCCTTTCTGAAAGACTATTTTCTTCAAAAACTGTTTTTAAAAAACTCTCTACATTTTCCACTGGTGTACCTTTTTTACAGCCTATTCCTACTACAAGAGATTTTTTATAGAGTTTTAGTGTATTTTCAAAGGGTTCTGTTGTCTTATATGTTACATAAACACCTGTTTTTTCAGTTGTTAAAACAAAATCCTTAGGTACTTCAATATTAAAATCACTTTTAAACGCTACCTTTTCTCCATTTAAAAGCTGTGCTGAAACCTCTTTAGCCATTTTCATACTATCTATTTCAAGGTTATTTTCCTTAGCATAGTTATCAATAGCTGTAATGCCATTTACATCTGTAGCTGTAGTTATAACAGCCTGTCCACCCAATATTTCTGCCACATTTTCAGCAAGTTCATTAGCTCCACCTAAATGTCCGGACAAAAGTGAAATAGCAAATTTGCCATCTTCATCACACACTACAACTGCAAAGTCTTCTTTTTTATTCTTCACAAAAGGAGCAATAGTCCTGACTGCAATACCACAGGCACAAATAAAAACCAGCTTACTATATTCAACTATTTTCTCTCTTAATTCTGCTACATTTTTAAAGGGAATATCCCCTTTTTCAGCATATTTATAGAACACAAGTCTATCTACATTTTTCAGCTTTGTTCCTGTATTTCTAGCCTTAGCCGTAAAGGCAATAACAGCCGTCATTATATCACTTCCTGTATTCTGTTTTGAAGTTCTTGTCATAGAGTTTGCTCAGCTCATAGTCGCTACCGAGAACATCACCTACAACAATAAGGGCAGTTTTTGTAATGTTATTTTCCTTTGCCATATCAGAAAGGTTTGAAAGCTGACCTTTTATAACCTTTTCGTCACTCCAAGTAGCCTTATATACTATGGCACAAGGTGTATTTTCACTATAGCCACCTTCTATTAAGTCACTTTGCACTTTTTCTGTAAGTGATGCACTTAAAAATATAACCATAGTTGCTTTATGAACAGCCAAATCTTTAAGACTTTGACCCTTTGGCACCGGAGTTCTGCCCTCACATCTAGTAATAATTACACTTTGGGAAACCTTTGGAAGTGTGTATTCTGTCTTTAGTGCTGAGGCTGCACCACAAAAACTACTTACACCGGCACAGTAGTCATACTGAATATTTAATTCGTCAAGTATATCCATTTGTTCTCTTATTGCACCAAAAATACAAGGATCACCTGTATGAAGTCGAACAATATCCTTGTCCGGATTTTCCTTATACACCTGTGCTACCTGCTCTAAATCCATATAGGCTGAATTATACTTTTCAGCCTGTGGGCAATAATCCAAAAGCTCTGTATTTATAAGTGAGCCTGTGTATATAACTATATCTGCATTTTTCAAAAGTCTTGCACCCTTTACTGTAATAAGTTCCGGGTCGCCTGAACCTGCTCCTACAAAATGTACCATTACTTCAACTCCTTTATTATTTCATCTACACCTGCTGTTTTGCCCAGTATTCCATATTTGTTAGAAAAAACTATGGCTTCTGCAGGCATTTCGCCACTTCTTTTATTTATATAAAAATATATTTTCTCCATAAGAAGGTCCATTGTTTTTTCCAAAAAACCTTTTTCTTTCAGTATATCAATAGCATCATCAGTTGTAACTGCCTTTGCCACTTCCTTCAGTGTTTCTAAATCTGCTCCAACCTTTAGCCCACAAGTTACAAGGGTTTCTATTCTGCCGTCAGCATTATGGGAATGAGTGTTCATAATACCACAGCCTAATTTTGCAAACTTGCCTATATGACCAATAAGCAATATTTTTTTACACTTATTTTCAACGCAACAATCAATGGAAAAGCCTATAAAATTGCTGGATTTCACCATATATTTTTCTTTCAGCCCGTAGTTCTTAAAGGCGAAAACCTCTCCATAATTTCCTGGTGTAAGCACAAGAACATCACTATTTTGCCTTTTCATTGATATTTCAAGTTTTATAGTTTCCTTGAGAGCATCATCACTCATAGGTCGGACTATTCCTGTAGTACCCAGTATTGAAACACCCCCTACAATGCCTAGCTGGGGATTCATAGTTTTTTTAGCTATTTCCTCGCCCTCCGGTGCAAAAACAGTAGCTTTAAGTCCACCATAGTATTCGAAATTATCTGCCACTTCTCTCAGATTTTCTTCAATACTCTTTCTGGGAACAGAATTAATTGCTGCTGCTCCAACAGGCTGGTCCAATCCTTTCTGTGTAACTCTGCCTATGCCTTTTCCTCCGTCTACAACAAACCCCTTTGGTATTTTCTCCACCTTAGTATAAATAAGCATACCGGAGGTTACATCAGGGTCATCACCACTATATTTTTCAATAGCACAAAGGGCATAGTTTTCTGTTATTTCCTGCTGTTGTAACTTAAAAATTACTTTTTCTCCAGAAGGTGTAATATATTCAATTTCAGAAATTTTATTTTGTGACAACAACATATAGGCTGAAGCCTTTGCTCCGGCAGAAGCACAAGAGCCTGTTGTGTAGCCACATTTCAGCATTTTGTTATATGCGTATACTGTTTCTGCCAAATTTACACCTCCTAAAACATCTTATTTCATTTTAGTATAATCCCTATACAAAGTCAAACAATATAAGTGATTTTTTATTGCCAATTAATAAGCAATATGGTAGTATAAACATAAAATTTTACAGGTGATGAAAATGTTTGAAAATATAGAAAATTTGAATAAAACAGCCTCTATGGCAGTAAGTGCTTTCGGAGTAGAGGGGAAAGCAGTTTTTGTGCAAATAAGTGAAAATGCTACCTACTTTATTTGCCAAAATAACAAGCCTATATACACACTCAGAATATGCCGACCTAATTACCACACTTTTGAAGAATTGGAAAGTGAAATACAATGGCTATTAAACATTGACGATGTAAACATATGTAAGCCTATTTCAAAAAATGGGGAATATGTCAAAAAAATAAACGACTGTTATTGCACTATGTACAAATACATTGATGGTATTGCTGATGTAGAAATAGAGGGCAATGAAAATCTATATATAGAAATAGGGCGAATTGCCGGACTTTTACACAAGAACACTATTGAAAAGCCTTTTAAGGCTATACGACCTAAGTGGTCAATGGAAAATCTTATAGGTAAAAATGGTCTTTGGGGAGACTGGCGAAAAACTACTGTTTTAAACAACCCACAAAAAGATATTGTTGAAAAGGCGTGTACCAAAATATATGAAAAAGTAGCAAATTACAAAACTGACAAATACGGACTTATACACATTGATTTAAGACTTACAAACATAATTGTGGGTAAAACTACTGGTGTAATAGATTTTGATGATTGTGGCTATGGATATTTTATGCAGGATTTGGCATCTAGTGTCAGTTTTCTTGAAAACAGTCCCCAGTTATCCACATTAATTGAAAATTGGTACAAAGGCTACGAAAGTGTTCTGCCTTTAGACAATAAAGATAAGGAAATGGCTAAAACTTTTATACTGGCTCGACAAATTCAATTACTTGCTTGGGTAACAAGTCACAGTAAAAGCACTTATGTTCAGGGGATTGATAAAGATTTTCCAATAAAATGTTTTATTAATGCCGAAAAATATTTAAAATTCGGAGATTTTTAATAATAGGGTATACAAAAAGCTGTCGTGAAAACGACAGCTTTTTTGACAAAGAAAAAAACAACCAGCGAACGGTTGTTTTTTTCTAAAGAGAAGGTATTTTTATGGGGTTTACAGTTTAATAACATATGAGGGATGTATAAACTGTAATGTGAAAATATTTAGGGGTTTTTCACAATGCCTATTATAACAAACAAGTCTAAAAAAGTGTTCACAAATATAAAAAAAATTATCATATTTTTTCTGTCTAATTTACACAAAATTCGTAAAAAAACAATGTTTTTACAGAAAAATTTGACATTTTTTAACAATTTTCTTTTAGCTCTCTAAGTCCTGTAAACAAAGGTATAAGTGAGTATCCCCATCTATTTCCTTTCCACTGACTACAGATTTTCTTTCATCATCATTTAATGATGCCACAGGTGTGGAAGTTACCTCTTTTAAAACTCCACTATCTTTATAATAAACTGCAACATATCCGTCTTTTTCTCCCAGTATATAATGTTGGGAACTTCTTCCTTTTTCTGACCTACTAAAAACCACCCTTAATGGACTAAATTCGTCCATTTGCCACGATGGATAAGCCGATTCCATTCTGTCTCTCTGCCAGCCGTACATATAAACAGGGGCAATAACTTCTCTTGTATCACTAAATCCGTCCTCATAATTTGATACAAAAGTCAAAACCGTATTTCTGCCTACACTATTTCCGGTATCTGATTTTACTTCTAAAGTTTCTCCTGTAAAAAGAGAATTATTATCCTTTGCTCTTTCAAAATTGTAGACCCATATTCCTGCCGATATAGCCGAACAAAGGGCAACAAGAACTATCAACCAAACAATAGTCTTCTTTTTCATAAAACCACCTCTAAAGAATTATTGACACTTTAGAGAAAAATATACAAAGAAATCCCCTAAAATAGGCATTTTAGGGGATAATTTTTTTCTAATATTTACTATAGTATACGGTATGACAAATGTTTTACTTGCTGTTTTATCAAATATATTTACATATTTTTCAGATTATCAAAGGAAAGTTGTTAAGAAAACCTTGGTTTTCTTAAATTAATTCCGCAACTCGAGCTTTGCCCGAGTGAGGACAGGGACAAAAATATGGTACTGGTTTTTAGTGCCATATTTTTCACGGCTAGTCCCTACCTTAGACTAACTGCAAGAAATGCAAGCATTTCTTGCAATACTTATACGTATTCCTGTCTTTTTCTGTACTGTAAAGGAGAAACTCCCTTTATTCTCTTAAATACATCTCCAAAGTAATTGCTATCGTTAAAGCCACTGCTATAGGCAATTTCAGTAATAGAAAAACCTGTATTTAAGAGCATATCACAGGCGTGCTTTATTCTCAAGGCAAGGAGATATTCCTTAAAGCCAAAGCCTGTTGTTTCCTTAAACTTTTTAGAAAAATATGTATCACTCATATTAACATAAGATGCTACATCTTTTAAAGTAACGTTTTCCTTATAGTGTTCTACAATATAGCTGGCTGCCTTTTGTATAACCTTATCTACGCCCTTTAAATCCTGAGGAACAGCAAATGTAGCTGCTCTTTTAAGTCTAAGGTAATTTACTAATATAAGTCCTACAAAGTTTTTAATCTGTATAGAATTAAATTCATCATTGGTATTAAGGCAATCCCCAATACCGTTCATACAGACCTCTACATCTTTTCTTCTGTTAAGTGGTACATTAACTACACCTGTTTCCATCATTTGGCTGAACTTTTCCTCGCCAAAAGTTTCTATGAAAGGTGATATACACTCGTCTGTAAAACGAATACAAATACGTTCAAAATCCTTTTCTGAGCCTTGTGTAACGTGGTGCATTGCATTTTTAGGAATAAGCATTAAATCTCCCTTATTGAGATTGTACAAATTGCCATCAGCAAAAATACGTCTGCTACCACTTAATAAGTAATAAAATTCATATACGGAATGGTAATGTTCCTCACTACCATAAGAAGCCTCTTGTTTTCTTCTCGAATAAACAACTGGGTCTGCACTACTAATATACATTTTTCTTCACCATCCAACAAAAAATCTGTACTTTTATTATATTACACTTTAAATTTCTGTCAAGTACATATTTTTTGGTTTTTCTAAATTTTATTTAAACTGGTTTGATTCTTCATCGTAAAAATAATTGATACTCTCTAATTTTGTATATACTTCTTCCTTTGTTATATTAAAAGCTGAACAGAAATCATCAATATTTGAGTAATTATCTCTTAGCTGTGTATTAACATAACTTAAAAACATAATAGGGTCTTTAGGTAACATTTTAAGCCTCTCTTTTTATTTCATTTTTCTAATATATTTAAAGGTTTCCTTTTCGCCTTTTTCTGAAAGCATAGTAAGTAAAAGTTCTATTTTTTCAGCTGTTTTAGGGTGTATTTTTCTACAATCTTTTCTACCGTTATAGTAATTCAAGGCATAGCTGTCGTTATAGTTTTTGCCACCATAAATTTTAGATGCTGCCACTCTGTCGCAAAACATTTCCTTTACATATCTAAGGGGCATTTCCACAGGTTCTAATTGGTGGGTTTTATTGCTATAGTCTGTCCAATATTCAAAATGGTGTTTATTTCTGCCTTTATGGTGCATCCACGCATTTGAATAGCCATATATTTCTCTAGCTCTCTCGTTAGGACTTCTTGTACCTTGATAAAACTTCATACCCTCTACAAATTCAGTAGGGGAGTATTTTGACAAATCGTGAAAAAGACCTTGCCAAAGTATACCGGCCTTTGCACAATGATAAATTACCTTGTGTCTATGGCGTGTAATTGTTATAAAATGGCGTACTGTATTTTTTAATATACCCATCTAATCACCTCTTTGCTATACAGAGCTATTATAAACATTTTGGTGAAAATTGTCTACAGCAAAAATTCAAATAATCTTTATTGTTTTAAAAATAGATATGTGCTATAATATACAAAAATCATAATTTAAAAGGAGTTTTTTTATGAAATTTAGAAATATTGCTGCAATTACTATTGGCACTATAGCTATGGCTACTACTACTTTTTGTGCCAGTAATATAAATGTTACATTAAATGGACTTGCTATTTCTTTTGGCGATGCTAAACCTGAAATTATAAATGGCAGAACTATGGTTCCTGTAAGAGGTTTATTTGAAAAAATGGGCTACAGCATCAAGTGGGATAGTGCTACAAGAACTGCAACTCTTACATCAAACGAAAATACAATTACTTGCTCTGAAACTAAGCTTACTAAAACAGACAAAGAAACTGAACAGACTACAACTGTTCAAAGTGATGTACTTCCTCAAATTGTAAACAACAGATTTTATCTTCCTTTAAGAAGTGTTGCAAATGCTGCTGACTGTAATGTAGATTGGGATTCTGCATCTAAAACAGTTAAGATTTCTTACATTAGTGAAGCTATGAGCAACGGTAGTGGAAGTATAAATTCTTCAACTTCTTCTAACAAAATAACTTCTTCAACTACAAAGAAGGAAAAGACTGAAGAAGAAAAAATGGAAGCTCAGGCAACATTTATGAACCCAGAAGGTGACATTACTACTTCAGCTGATACATATTTTAAAACTGTATTCCCATTACTTCAGCAGTTAAAGACTGACTGCTTAAGTAGCAACAATCCTGTTTTTGAAGTTTTCTATGACCGTAATTCAGACAGTTCTATTAGCAGTACAGAAAAGAATTTTGTTAAGGTCTATGCCGACATAGACAAAATAAATGCTGTTTCTGTTCCAGCCGGTCTTGGAAATATCAACACTGTAATTAAATCATATGTTAATACAGTTCAGGATTGCTGTCAGCTTTCTATTGATTCTGCCAATGGCAAAATCACTCCAGAAGAAACTGCAACAAAAGCAAAGGCTTTAGCTGACCAAAGAAGAAACACTTCTTATGACTATGCCGACATGGTTTACAAATACTTCCAGAGTGTAGATGTTCTTTGGGAATCTGTTTACGGCGATTACATTTTAGACCTTTTAAGCTAATTTAACTGAAAAAGGGTACTAATTTATACAAACCAATTATCATTATAATAAGACCGGAAATGAGAGTGATACAATTCACTCTTGTTTTCAGTCTTATTTTTTTTGACATTATTATTCCACCATATAGGAAAATTATTTGAAAAAGTGTAACTAAAATAGGTAGTACAACTGAATTTTTACCAGATGCCCCATAACCTAAACATACACTAACACTATCTACACTTAATGCAAAGCCTGTAATAATAGCTTCCACAGGCTCTATTATACGTGAATTATCTATATCTATTTTTTCAGGGTGATTTATAACATCTTTCGCTCCGTCATCACTATCACATATGAGCCAAATTCCCAGCCCAACTAATATAAATGCTCCCAGACTTTCTCCAATAGGCACAAGACTAAACACAATTTCACCTAAAAGCAAACCTCCACCTACAGTTAAAAAGCCAACAGCCGTCATAAGGAAAAGGGAATACAAAGGAATTTTTATATCTTTCATACCAAAAGAAAGCCCAAAAACTACAGCATCGGCAGAAAGGGCAACTGCAAGAAAAATTACCTCCACAAAAATCACCTCCCTATATTTTATGTAACAGTAATAAAAATGTTATTTACTGAATAGGCTTGTATTAAGGAGGTATGGGTTATGGATTTTCACAGCAAAACAGTAAAAGAAACAGCAAAAATTTTAGGTACAAGCCTTACAAAAGGTCTTGAGCCAAACGAAGTAGTAAATAGATTAAAAGAATATGGCAAAAACAAGTTAAGTCAAGCCAAAAAAACTCCCATTATAATACAGTTTTTAAATCAGTTTAAAGACTTTATGGTAATTATACTTATTATCTCTGCCATTGTAAGTGCAGTTGCTGAAAAGGTAAGTGGTGGCAACAACTATATTGACAGCATTATAATAATTGTAATTGTAGTATTTAACGGCATTATAGGTATGTTACAGGAAAGTAAGGCAAACCACGCCCTAGAAAAATTGAAAGAAATGTCACAACCTGAAGTTACTGTAATAAGAAGTGGTTCTCCCATTACTGTTCCTGTTGAGGATATTGTAAAAGGGGATTTAGTAGAACTTGTACAAGGAGAATATGTGCCTGCTGATTGCAGAATTATTGAGGCAAATGCACTACAGACAGACGAGTCTTCACTAACCGGTGAGTCTACATCTTGTACCAAAACCACCGACATTTATCCTGAAAATACTCCTTTAGCTGACAGAGGAAATATGGCATATATGGGCACAATAGTTGTTCAAGGTCATGGAAAAGCCATTATTACTGCTACTGGAACTGATACACAAGTAGGGCATATTTCAAAAATGCTGGACACTACACCTGTACAAACAACACCATTACAAAAGAAATTAGGGGAAACCGGTCGTATACTGGGGCTAGGTGCTTTAGCAATCTGTTTTCTTATTTTTATAATAGGTCTATTGCGACACATACCTGTGTTTACTATGTTTATGACTTCAATTAGTCTTGCTGTAGCTGCTATTCCCGAAGGACTGCCTGCCATAGTTACTGTAATACTTGCCATAGGTGTTCAGACAATGGCAAAAAACAATGCCATTGTAAAAACCCTTTCCTCTGTTGAGGCTTTAGGAAGTGCTACAGTAATATGTTCTGACAAAACAGGTACTTTAACAGAAAACAAAATGAAAGTAATTGAAACAACAGGGGAGGACAATGTAATAAAATTTGCCACTTTATGTTGTGATGCCACTACAGAAAATGGAGAGGCTACAGAAAAGGCCATTGTACAAAAGGCTAAAGAGAAGGGATACATAAAAGACAATCTTGAAAAGGATATGCCTAGAGTAGGCGAGTTTCCTTTTTCTTCTGAAAGGAAAATGATGACAACTATACACAAATACAAGGGCGAATATATTGAAATAACAAAGGGTGCTCCTGAATATGTGCTTAAAAAATGTAACTTTTACTATGACAAGACTAAAAAAACTATGACACCACAAAAGGAAAAGGAAATTTTGAACAAAAGCAGTATATTTGCATCACAGGGATTAAGAGTTTTAGCTGTAAGCTCAAAAGAATGTTCATCAATACCCACAGAGGAAAGAGATTTGACATTTATGGGGCTTATAGCTTTGGAGGACAGTCCTAGAGAAGGTGCTGCCTATGCTGTAAAGGAATGTAAAAGAGCAGGAATAAGAACAATAATGATAACAGGGGACAACCCTTTAACTGCAAGAGCTATTGGCGAAAAGACGGGTATTGGCACAGAAACTGCCACAGGAGCTGAATTAGATGCTATGAGCAGTAGTGAATTTTCTTCAGCCGTTGAAAAATGCAATATTTTTGCAAGAGTAAATCCGGAACACAAATACAAAATAGTGGAAGAACTAAAAGCCAAAGGTGAAATTGTAGCTATGACAGGTGACGGTGTAAACGATGCCCCAGCCTTAAAAACTGCCGATATTGGCTGTGCTATGGGATTTGGTGGAACTGATGTTGCAAGAGCTGCCGGAGATATTATACTGGCTGACGACAACTTTGCTACCATTGTAAAAGCTGTAGCATCCGGTCGTGAAATGTATGAAAACATTAAAAAGTCCGTACATTTTCTACTATCTTCAAACATAGGAGAGATTATAACAATTTTTACAGCACTTTTAATGGGCTGTGCTACTCCTCTTTGTCCAATACAGCTTTTATGGGTAAACCTCGTTACTGACTCCTTGCCGGCTATTGCCCTTGGCGTTGACCCTTGTGAAGAAAATTTAATGAACCGTAAGCCTAATAAAAGTTCCAGCATATTTTCTCGTCAAATGTGGAACAATATAATTGTTGAAGGTGTTATGATTGGAGCAATTTCTCTACTGGCATACACTATTGGAAAGGTAATATTTAAAGACACCTTAGCCGGTTCAGCTATGTGCTTTTCTACATTAAGTATTTGCCAGTTGGTTCATGCCTTTAATATGAGAAGTCACAAAAGCATTTTTAAAATTCATATTTTAGGCAACAAATTCCTTGTAATTTCACTTGTTTTAGGAACAGCCTTACAGATTATAGCCGTTCAGGTATTTCCTAAAATTTTCAAGTGTTCTGCCTTAAATACAATGGAATGGTTAGTGGTAATAGTATTAAGTTTTATACCTATTGTACTATGTGAAATTGAAAAAAGACTAAATTGACGTATACAAAAACTCTGTGTGTTGGCATAACTGCTAATATACAGAGTTTTTGTAATATATAGGGTAATATTGCACAGTTTTGTAATATATGGTAATATTAAAGAAAAGGAGGTGTAATATGTATACTCCAAAGGATTTAAAAAACGAAGGGCAACATATATTTTTCAAACTTTTGAGCTTTGTAATATATTCTAATCTACTTTATGTTGTATTGCTTTTTCTGACTGTAATGATATACGCAAGGATAACAGGGGAATACAGTTCCGTAGAAAGCATAATAAATCAGTTAGACACTAGATTTTTCACCATATTAAATGAAATATCTATAACCATTATAGGTGGAGTACTTTTCTACAGAAACAAGGAATTTTTGATACAAGAATTTAAAACTGTAAACAGACATTTTTCGACTATTAATTTTATTCTTTATCTTTTTCTTTTAGTATGTTTCAGTATTCTAGGTACAGGCATTTTACATTTTTCATCTATTAGCTTAGAGGGCTATTTTAATACAATAAACGGCAAAAGCCCAATATCCCTTATTTTTATTATTGTAATTGCTCCGGTTATTGAAGAAACATTGTTCAGAGGTATTATACAAAAACCTCTTGAAAAGTACGGAAAGATGTTGGCTATAGTTGTTTCTTCACTGCTTTTTGCCATATACCACGGAAATATAATTCAGGGAATATATGCCTTTATATGTGGATTATTGTTAGGCTTTGTTGCCAGTGAATATTCTTTAAAGTATTCCGTAATACTTCACGTTTTCAATAACCTGATAAGCACAATAATTGAAAACAAGCCATTTACTGAACTATATAAAAACCATTTTGCAAATACATCTGTAATGATAATTTCTGCATTTTTTGCTGTATGGTACATATTAGAAAAATATCCTGTTTTGAAAAACTATTCAAAAGTAAACAGACCTATTTTTGACGGAGCATACAGAATATGCCTCTTATCATTACCGGTTATACTATTTGCTGTAATATGTTTATTACCAATATTTATTTAAACCAAAAAGGTTCTTTACCTCAACAGAAAGAGGGTAAAGAACCTTTTTATTATTTCTTATAAACTATTATTTTATCATTTTCATCAACAATCTTATAGCCTTTTTTACTGTAATTCTTCATAAAGTCAGTGCTATTTGGGTCATTTGATGCTTTTTGCAATACATAGTAATCTGTATCAACTTTAGTACCTAAATCATATAGTTCCTTTGCCTTATATAAATGAGGTACAAGATATGTATCAGCAGAAACTGAACTGTCACTAGGAATATTATCCTCTAATATACTATCCATTTCTTGATATACACTTTTATTTGCATCATAATAAGATTTATAAGACTTTATCTTGTTTGCTCCATTCTGTGCAGACAACACTAAAACTGCACATAGAGAAGTTATAACAATAAAGGATTGCTTTTCAGGACGAAAATCCCTTACATTTAAAATAAATAACAAGAACATACAAGTCATTAATCCATAAGTGTACTGGAAACCTATATCGTGCTGATAAGCATAATCTGTCATAAGTCCAAAAGCTATAAATGGTATAATAAGAATAAGTCTTTTAAAATCTTTATTCATTAACGGTACAAACAACAATGAACCCATTGTATATATTACATACTTAAAATTATCATCAGCAAAAACATTTTTAACAAAAAATTCCGGAGCATACCAAATATTTCTTATTATTGGTAACATTCCCTTTTCTCCACCTAAATAGTAAAGTCCGTAATGACCTTCCATAAGACCCATACCATGTACGCTTATAAATGTCATAGCTAAAATGAAATAAACTAAAGTAATACCTAACATTATTAAAGAATTTTTCAAATAGCCTTTTCTGAAAGCATAGAAAATACATATTGCTATCATATAAAGTGATGTGTCTTCCTTTATCATAAGACAGAGGAACAGGAACAGTACAGACAGCTTGAAATTCTTACTTTCAAGGAAATATACAAACCAAAGGACGAAAAATGGTATAAAAGCATTTTCGTGAAAATCATAAAGTAATGGCTGTACTATTGCCGGAGAATATATGTAAATAAAACATATTACAAGTGCTATTAATGGTTTAATACCATATTTTTTGCAAAGTAGTAACAATGGTATTACTGCTCCAAACACCATTATTGACTGTATTACAATAAATGTAATAGGTGTTCTGAAAATCATATAAATTGGCAAGAACAAGTAATATATTGGTGAAAAGTGAATATAAAAATGGGATAACAGCTGACCTCTTTCGCAAGTTGTTAAAGGTAAGCCTGTCTTTGCCATATATTCATACATTTGAGCAAAAATACCAAAATCAAATGTAGATGCACCATATATTTTATAACGATAAACACCATCTAAAATTGCTGAAATACAAGCAACTAATGTAACACCTATAACAATCGGGGAAATAGCTTTATAATCCTTTATCCTATTATTTAAACTTTCAAAGCCTAAATTATCATCTTTTAAAAGTAGATAATTAAAGTATCCTAATATTAATATAACGCCCATAGCAATATAAATACTATTGTAGGCTTTTACCATTAGAATACCAAATGCTACAGAGCTTATAAAGGTAACAATATAGATTATCTTTTTACTAAAGATTACACCTACTGCAAATATTAAGCTAAATAGGGCTACAAATAAAAGCCAATACATATCTTTATCTATATTGCCTACGAACTTAATGTCATTACCCAATTTAAGAGTTTTCATAAAATATGCTGAAACTATTAAAAAAGTTGATACAAGCATAGCAAAATACTCTTTTCCTTTAAGCAAAGAGATATTTTCAAAAATTCCATTTTCAAGGGAAAGCAATATTACAAAACAAAGTTGTATTGCTCCTACAAAAACAGCTAAAACAATATTTTTAGACAAGTAGCTTATTCCAAGCACATAAAAAAGTAATAAGTACAACTGTGTTAAATAGCCTCTTTTGCCATTTAATCTAAAAATACTACAGCCCAAACACAATAAAAGGGCAATAACAGGGACAATATAATTTGAACTTACGCCTGCTCCCTTATACTCAAAAGAGTCAAATTCAAGTTTACCGTTACCGTCATAGTAAACTCTTAACTCCAAACTCTTGTCATTGACCTCTGTTGGCACATTAAAGTTAAATTCTTCTGAACTTCTGTTTGGCAACAAAGTACCTGTAGAAATTAGGTTTGCTCCAAAGCCAGATGTTAATTCATACTTAACTGAAACAGTAGAATTATAATTTATAGTACCTTTATATTTACCTGCTTTAATATTAGCATAAGGTCCATAAACAAATATACCTTTAAAACTACTATTCTCAATTATTTTCTCGCTATCCTTAGAGACAACATTTGACTCAAAATCACTATAGCCAAATGAACCATTTCCCCCTGTAATAGCAGACCCTGAGTTCTGTATAAATAAGCATATTCCAAATACTAAAACAACCAACATTATGGCTAATGACAATATCTTATACTTCGAATACAGAAACTCTAATATTTCCTTTAGCATAACTTTGCCTTTTTCTATAAACTGCACTTTTATACCTCCCCTACAAAAAGACATTATTTTTGTAATACCATTTTTAATTGGGGGAGGTAAATATTATGTCACTAAACAGCATATTTTTGTCCCTATATTGTTAAATCAATGCAACACAAAAAGACCTCCGAAAACTCGGAGGTCTAAAAAATTTAATTATTCAAAGATTATTCTGAAATCTTAGCACCGTTAACTCTGATACTAGGACCCATAGTAGTTGTTAAAGCAACTGACTTTAAGTAAGTACCCTTAGCTGAAGCAGGCTTAGCCTTAATGATAGCGCTCATAAGAGTCTGAACGTTTTCAAGAAGCTTTTCAGAACCGAAAGAAACCTTACCAACTGGAACGTGGATAATGTTTGTCTTATCAAGACGGTATTCAATCTTACCAGCCTTAATATCTTCGATAGCCTTAGTAACGTCCATAGTAACTGTACCAGCCTTAGGGTTTGGCATTAAGCCCTTAGGACCGAGTACACGACCGATACGACCAACAAGACCCATCATATCTGGAGTAGCAACAACTACATCAAAATCGAACCAGTTTTCGTTCTGAATCTTTGCTACTAAGTCTTCTGCACCTACGTAATCTGCACCAGCTGCCTGAGCTTCGTCAGCCTTAGCACCCTTAGCGAATACGAGAACACGGATAGTCTTACCAGTACCGTGAGGGAGAACAACAGCACCTCTAACCTGCTGGTCAGCGTGACGGCTGTCAACACCTAAACGGATATGAGCTTCAACAGTTTCATCAAACTTAGCTGTGCTTACCTGTGGGATTAATGCACAAGCAGCATCTAAATCATATAAATTAGCCTTATCAACAAGCTTACTCTTTTCGAGATATTTCTTTCCTCTTTTCAAAATAGTTCCTCCTTATGTGGTAATATCGGGAGAATTCCCTCCCACTATACTATGCGTAAATACGCCTCAAAAAAATTAGTCTTCTACAACGATACCCATACTTCTTGCAGTACCTGCAATCATACTTATAGCGGCATCAATATTAGCAGCAGTTAAATCCTGCATCTTTAATTCAGCAATCTTTCTAACTTCATCCTTAGAAATCTTAGCAACCTTAGTCTTGTTAGGTACGCCTGAACCAGACTGGATGTTACAAGCCTTCTTTAAAAGAACTGCTGCAGGTGGAGTCTTTGTTACGAATGTAAAGCTCTTATCCTGGTAAACTGTAATAACTACAGGAATGATAAGACCTGCATCCTTAGAAGTTCTCTCGTTGAATTCCTTACAGAAACCCATAATGTTTACACCGTGCTGACCAAGTGCTGGACCAACAGGTGGTGCTGGTGTTGCCTTACCAGCTGCGATTTGTAACTTAATGTAACCTTGTACTTTCTTTGCCATTTAAAAGGCACCTCCTATAATGTGGTAATTAGCGGGATTTTCCCTCCCACTTGAAAGTAATTCACTTTCAAATTCATCAGTTCATTGGCTGAACCTGTGTAAAGTCCAGCTCCATTGGTGTTTCACGACCAAACATAGAAATCATAACTGTAACAGTTTGCTTACCGTAGTTGATTTCCTTTACAAGACCTGTACTTTCTGCAAAAGGACCACTGATAACATAAACAGTGTCGCCTTCTTCGAAGCCCAAATCTTCTACATTGACGCTTTCAAGTCCCATCTGTAAAACCTCTGCATCTGTAAGAGCAACAGGCTTAGAGCCAGGACCTACGAAGCTGGTAACGCCTCGTGTGTTTCTTACGACGTACCATGTTTCGTCATTCATAATCATCTTTAACAACACATATCCAGGGAATTTCTTTCTCTGGACGATTTTCTTTTGACCGTTTTCTTTAACTTCAACAACATCTTCTAAAGGCACTGAAACCTCTTTTACAAGGTCATTAAGACCTCTGTTGTCTACCATCTTTTCGATATCGGTCTTTACTTTGTTTTCATAGCCTGAATAAGTATGAATTACATACCATCTTAGGCCGTTGTTTATTTCCTGTTCAGACATACAATCAACCTCGTTTTTAGACTATGCAAATAAGTTTACCAATGCACTGTAGGCCTGTTCAAATCCTAAATCAATGAGGAGAATGATAATACCTACAATAAGTGATACTACGATAACAGTAGCTGTTTCCTTGGCTAATTCCTCTTTGCTAGGCCAAACAATTCTTTTAAACTCAGCAACGTGAGCCTCAATCCAATTCTTAAAGTTGAACTTTTCTTTCTGAGCAGACTGTGGAGCTTTCTTAGCGTTTTCTTCCATCTTGCCTTCCCCTTTCATTGAGGTCCCCGTTATTACTTGGTTTCTCTGTGTAAAGTATGCTTACCGCAGAACTTGCAGTACTTGCTAGTTTCCATTCTGTCTGGATGAGCTTTCTTGTCCTTCATAGTATCATAATTTCTCTGCTTACATTCAGTACAAGCTAAAGTAATTCTTGTTCTCAAGATATTCACCTCTCTCTTTGAATAATTAAATAATTAAATTTTCTTTTTCAGTTTTTACACACAAAAAAAAGACGAATCGCGTCTTTATCATAATAACATAAGCCACCCCCCTTTGTCAACTAAAAATCGGGGTTATAAAATTTTCGGCATATTAGACAATAACTGGAGTTAAAAGGGGTTATGCTATAGTGTTTTTTCAAAAAAAACAATAGCATTATACACAAACATTTATTACAATATCCATGTACAAGAAAAGGGCTGTCCAAAGACAGCCCTTTTTAGAAACAATGTTAAATTATTAAGCGTTTGAACGACCTAAGTATTCACCAGTTCTAGTATCAATCTTGATGATTTCACCCTGATTGATGAAGAGAGGTACGTTAATCTGAGCACCTGTTTCAACAGTAGCTGGCTTAGTAGCACCTGTTGCAGTATCACCCTTGAAACCTGGTTCAGTTTCAGTTACTTCAAGTTCAACGAATAAAGGTGGTTCAATACCGAAAATGTTACCGTTGTGGCTAAGAACCTTAACGTTTTCATTTTCCTTAACGAACTTTAATGCATCGCCAACTTCAGATGCTGGAATAGCAATCTGGTCATAAGTTTCAGCATCCATAAAGTTGTATAAATCACCATCATTGTAAAGGTAAGTCATATCCTTACGTTCAATCATAGCCTTAGGCATCTTTTCAGTTGGTCTGAAAGTCTTTTCAACTACAGCACCAGTAACAAGGTTCTTAAGCTTAGTACGAACGAAAGCTGCACCCTTACCTGGCTTTACGTGCTGGAATTCGATAACCTGGTAGATGTTACCTTCGTATTCCATAGTTACACCGTTTCTAAATTCACCGGCAGAAATCATAAATTGTCCTCCTTAAAAATAACGAATAAAGTTCAGAAGTTAAACTTCCGACGTTGTTTACTGCGTCATACAATGCCTCATAAATACGAGGGCATATTCACAATAAGTCATATATTCTTATGATAACTTATTTTCATTAAAATTTCAAGATATTTTTTACATTTTTTACTTGCTTACTAATTTTTCACCAATCTTGTAGACATCGCCTGCACCCATAGTAATAAGCATATCACCCTTGCGACAATTATCTACAGCATATTTTTCAGCATCGTTAAATGTAGGGCAGTATGTTACAACACCACCTAAAGCCTCAATTTTATCTCTTAAATCCTTACTGCTTACAAGACCTGTATCCTTTTCTCTTGAAGCATAAATATCCAAAAGAATAACGTGGTCTGCTTCACTTAAAACCTTTGCAAAATCATCTAAATGGTTATAAGTTCTTGTATAAGTATGAGGCTGGAACATTATCCAAAGTTTATTGAGCTTTGTACCTCTGGCACTATTTATTGTAGCCTGAATTTCTGTAGGGTGATGTGCATAGTCATCAATTACATTTACGCCATTAAACTGACCCTTAAACTGAAATCTTCTATCTGTACCGGTAAAGTTCTTTATACCCTTTACAATATCTTCTGTAGCTACACCATAGCAAGTAGCAAGAGCAAAAGCTGAAAGTGAGTTATAAACATTGTGCATACCAGGAATTGAAAGCTCAACCTGAGCTATCTTTTCGCCCTTATGGTTTACTGTATATGTTGCGTGACCTAAATCATTAAATGTAACATCTGTAGGATACCAATCAGCTGTGTTGTCCTTACCATAAGTAATTACCTTTGCCTTAACGCCCTCTAATACTTCTGAAAGTCTAGGAATTTCATTATTGATAACAAGGAAACCACCTTCCGGAAGTCTATTAGCAAACTTATTAAAGCTCTTATAAATATTATCTAAGTTCTTAAAATAGTCTAAGTGGTCTGCATCAATATTGAGAATTATTGCACCATGAGGATTGAACTTTAAAAAGCTATCACAGTATTCGCAAGTTTCAAGAATAAAGTAATCCTCTCCACCTACCTTATAATTTCCTTTTATACTTGGTAATATACCACCAATAGAAACTGTTGGATTAGTATTTGCTTCAAGGAAAATTTCAGTAACAAGGCTTGATGTAGTAGTTTTGCCATGAGTACCAGCTACAGAAAGAGGGAACTTATACTCAAGCATCATCATACCTACAAGAGCTGCTCTATCCACTGTTTCAATACCACTTGCTCTGGCTGCCATTAATTCAGGGTTGTCCTCTTTTACAGCAGCAGTATAGACAATAAGGTCTGTATCAGGAGTAATGTTTTCGGCTTTCTGACCGATTGATACCTGAATACCTATGTTTTCAAGTGCCTTTGTTACATTAGATGCAACACCATCTGAACCTGTAATTGTCTTACCCTTGCTCTTGAGAATTTCTGCAAGAGAAGACATACTTATTCCACCTATACCTATAAAATGAATTTTATTGTATTTTTCCATTGACATTTAAAATCTACTCCTTTTATTCTTCGTCAGTAGCTGAGCCTTCATTCCAATACTTGCCTGCCATTTCAATAAATGAATCCTGTGTCAAAGATGGCATATTTATTGCTTCAAAACAATAACCTACGCCATTATCGTACCAGTAGAGAGCCTGTACTGTACCTATTTCGCAATCCTCTGTTTCATTACCTTTATCCATAATAATTTTGCCTTCATTAAGGGCTTTTTGCACCTGTTCTGTAGGCTTATAATTATCACTTACGTAATAGTATGTACCATTAAAATACTTAGCTGACATACCATTAAGACCAGAATCTATAATATCAGATTTTGGAATTATATTTTTTTCAAAATTGTCCTGAGTTGTAGAATAAGTAACTACCTTGAACTTGTCACCGTAAGATGCTTCCTTTGTATAGTAGTTATATGTTATTGCCTTTTTCTGTAAATCAACTTTGTAGTCGTGAAGCTGATGTTCCTTATCAATGTGGTCTGAAATAATTGAATTATCAAGACCCAAACCTGTAAGCTCACTATTTAAAGGCAATTCAACAGCACCAAAAGTCTGGTCAGTACCTTCCACAGTTTCTCTCTTAGAACCTATAACACCTGCTATTGCTACATATATCAAAAATGCTACTATTAAAAATATAATAAAGCCTATTAAGGCTTTGCTACTTTTGCTCAATTTTCCCATAAATTATCTCCTTACATTTGTATTTTAGTGGCATAATAACAAAGAAAAAATTAATTTCTTCATTAAAATATATTTTTCATATGTATTTTTATAAAACACTTTACCACGTCTTTTCAGTATACCATATTTTTGAAAACAATACAATGAAAACAAAAGGGGAATTTTGAATGATAAAATACAAAAAAATTCATATTTTGTGCTGAAGATTGAAAAATTAATTTTTTCTGACAATAGGCTATTTTTAATGATATAAAAATAACAGTTTTTCCATTTTTAGATAGAATATAAATAGTAATAATTAATAAAAAGTGAATTTTGGGGGTTAGGATATTGCTTTTTTAAATAATTAGTGGTATCATATAACCATTATAGCTTCTTAACTATATAGTATTGTATATAAAACACGATAGTGATTTTTTATTAAGGAGGACATTTTCAAATGAGTAAAGATTACAAAGAGATTATCAAAAAAATGGTTCTTCCACCTCATGTAAAGGAGATTATCGAAGGTGGTGCAGAAATTATTATTCCTGACACAAAAGAACATCTTTTTGATTTAGCTCTCGGTGGCAAGGATAATATGACTTATGACGTTAATTTTGATGTTAACGGCAAAACTATTAGAGAAGCCTACATTACTAAGTGTAAGAACGGTCTTTCAGTAAACTTTGACGATACTTCAATGCGTAGAAGAGACCCTAATTCAATGGTTATCGCTGATGACCTTCCAACAGACAAGCCAACACATATGGAGAGATTTGGCAAGCCTTTTGAACCTATCAGACAGGAAACTTTCAAATGGCTTAAGGAAAGAGACGGTCTTGTACTTGTTCCTTTCTATTCTGGTAACGAAGATATGAAGCTTGGTTATGCTTCTCTTGCAATCGTTCCAAAGAACGCAGCTTTCTTTGCAGCTATGATTGCTGAATTACAGGGCTTTATTCCTTGCGACAAAGTTCCTAACTTCTTCAAACCAAAGGCTATTATTTACGTTGCTCCACCTTTCAGACATTTATACTATGAAGGTAAGCAGGTAGTTGTTCATAACAGACTTTACGATATGCAGGAAGTATTTAGCTACAACCTTTACCCAGGTCCATCAGCTAAAAAGGGTGTTTACAGTATCCTTCTTCACATCGGTGAACAGGAAGGCTGGGTAACTCTCCATGCTTCAACTGTTAAGATTGTAACTCCATACGAACTTGAACTTACAATCATGCACGAAGGTGCTTCCGGTGGTGGTAAGTCAGAAATGACTGAACCTTTCCACAGACAGGAAGACGGTAGATTATTACTTGCAACTGATATTGTATCAGGCGAAGAAATCAAGGTAAACATTGCTGATACTTCAACACTTCACCCTGTAACTGATGATATGGCTCTTGCTCATCCATCACTTCAGAACAAGTCAGGCAAGCTCGTTGTTGCTGATGCTGAATACGGTTGGTTCTTAAGAGTTGACCACATTGTTCACTATGGTACAGACCCTGAAGTTGAAGAAGCTACTATCCATCCAAAGGAACCAATGATTTTCCTTAATGAAGATGCTGTTCCTGGTTCAACTTGTCTTATTTGGGACCATATTGAAGATGCTCCTGGCAAGCCTTGTCCTAACCCTAGAGTTATTATGCCTCGTAAGGTTAAGAAGAACATTGTCAACGGCGTTGGAGAAATTGATATCCGAAGCTTCGGTATCCGTACTCCTCCTACAACTAGCGACAAGCCTAACTATGGTATCATTGGTATGTTCCACATTCTTCCACCAGCACTTGCTTGGATTTGGAGATTAGTTGCACCAAGAGGTTATGCTAACCCATCTATTATTGATAACAGTAGCTCTGCTATGGCTATGAAGAGTGAAGGTGTAGGTTCTTACTGGCCTTTCGCTACTGGTAAAAAGGTTGACCAGGCTAACCTTCTTCTTGAACAGATTTTAAATACACCAGAAACTAGATATATCCTCATTCCTAACCAGTACATTGGTTGCTACAAGGTTGGTTTCGCCGGTGAATGGGCTACTAGAGAATACCTTTCTCGTAGAGGTGGCTTAAAGTACAAGAAGGAATCACTTGTACCTTCTCGTTGTTCTATCCTTGGTTACTCTCCAAAGTCTATTAAGATGGACGGCGAAGTAATCCCTGCCGGTCTTTTACAGGTAGATAAGCAGCCTAGAGTTGGTCAGGCAGCTTATGACGAAGGTGCTAAGATGCTTACTGATTTCTTCAAGGAACAGTTAAAGCAGTTCGATACTCCTGATTTATTACCATTAGGTCACGATATTATTCAGGCTGTATTAAACGACGAAGATGTAGAAAAGTTCTACGACTTAATTCCAGTATTATAATTCTTAAAAGTATTATAGTATATATACAAAAGGGAGTTGGATATGTCCAACTCCCTTTTTAATTTCTTTATATTAGTTTTTTGGCTATTCTTTTGAATAGTCATTTTTTATCCCCTTAATGGGGATTTTTTTATTTTCATAAAAATTTTTTTCAAAATTCTACAAACTTTATAAACAGACAATAACTGTCTATTTATTTTACTAAAATTGTAATTGTAAAAACCATAAAAAAGCAATATTTATTTATGGTTTGTGTAAATAGCAGGCTCATTTACAAGAAAAATGTCGTTTGTTTTGCACCAAGTCCTATGATAAACTAATCTGAAAGTGAGGTGGTATCTATTTGTGAGTATAATACACAACTTTTTCAAAAGATATATAAAGAATTAAATGACCAAATAGGTCTTGAGGCTACCCTCACAGTATATCGAATGTTTAGAGGCAGTCAAGTTAATTTTCCTCAAAGGCTATTGGATACCAAAAGTGTCAGACAACTTATTATACGCCGATATAACGGCAGTAACACCAAGGCTTTAGCCAAAGAATATGGATATTCTGAAAAGACTATTCAAAGAATATTGAGAGATTACAAGAAAGAAAATAAAATAAAGGAGTGATAGTATGGGATTTTTAGATAGCATCGGAAATGGTATAGGAAAAATAAAAGAAGATATGGCAAACAAAGCTGCTATGAATGCTCAAAGAAAAGCAGAAGCAGCAGCCTTAGACGCACAGTACAGAGCTTATGCAAACTCTAAGGCTCAGGAAATTGCAAACAACATTCTTCAATATGGCGATGACAGCAAGGGCGGTTTTTACGGTGGCATAGGTGTAGACAAAATTATGTCATTTACAAAAGAATTTTATGACAAGATTTTGTTACCTGCCAGTAGTGTTCAAAAGTCATACATTTCAATGTATCCTTACCTTGACAATAAAAAGTTGAAGTATTTTATAAACCTATTTCCAAATTGTCAGGCAGAACAGAATTTATTTCACTTAATAGATAACAGAAAACAGGAATTTTTAGTTACTGACCAAAATTTTTACTTTAAAATTTGTCTTGACGAAAATCCTAACTACTTCGCTACAGGCTATGTGCCTTGTGCAAACATAAATATGTTTTATCTTGAAAAGTGCAACAACTTCTACATTTTCAAATGTGACCAAGTGGATTTAGCCAGAATTGATGTTGTAGACAACAGGGAAGAAGACTTTATAACATTAAACAATTACTTCCAATGTATCGAAAAGCAGGATTTTGAAATTACTGACCAAGAAGTTAATGACTTAATCAGAGAAAAAATTGGGGAAAATATCTACAGCCAAATCAAAAAATATATGGTATATGATGACGAGCTTATGTTGTATTTTGCGTGGGGTTTAGACTCCCTTACTGCCAAGGACTACATAGTTTGTACTACAAAACAGGTCATCATAATGGACAGAGAATTATTTGGTGCTACAGCTAATGTAAAACAGCTTTATTATGAAGATATAACAGCTATGAACACAGACCAAAATTCTAAATCCAGTGATTTAACAGGTATGCTTTTAGATGCTGCCATTACTTCTCTTACTAACACCTGTGACCTTATTATACACTTTGCCGGTGGTATGCACAAAATAAACACACTTATTAAGCCAGAAGCTGAAAGAGTAGTTGCTATCTATCACCAGTGCAGAAAGGAACAGAAACAGGCAGCAAGTCAACCTACTGTTATACAGCAACAGCCTGACGTATTAGACCAAATACAGAAATTGGCTGCATTAAAGGAAAGTGGTATTCTCAGCGAAGAAGAATTCAATCAAAAGAAAACTGAATTGTTGAGTAAACTATAAAAAAATTCAAAATAAAGGAGAGATAATTATGGGAACTTTTTGTAGAAATTGTGGCAAGGCTTTAGCCGACGGCGAAGTTTGCCATTGTACAGACCCTGTTCAGACTGAAAGTACAGCTACTGAACAAACAACTAACAATATTCCAACACAACCTAACCCACAGCAGACACAGGGCAACACACAAATGCCTAATATGGGTGGTCAATTTAATCAGCAGATGCAGAATGGTCAATTTAACCAGCAAATGCCTAATATGAACCAGTTTAATCCTCAGATGCAGAATGGTCAGTTTAATCCTAATATGCAGAACCAGTTTAACCCTAATATGCAAAACGGATTTAACCCTCAAATGCAAAATATGAACGGTCAATTTGGTCAGCAACAGTTTAACCAGCAAATGCCTAATATGAACAACCAATTCAATCCTCAGATGCAGAATGGTCAGTTCAATCCTAATATGCAGAACCAGTTTAACCCTAATATGCAAAACCGCCAGTTTAATCCACATATGGCTAATATGAAAGGAATGGGCAACAATTTTAACAATGGTTTTAACTCTGTTAAGGAAAGTGGCAACTTAAAGGGTATTATATGCTTAGTCTTATTCGCCTTAGGTTTTTTAGTTGTTATATTTAGCTCAGCTGCCTTAGGCGAGGCTATATACGGTGTATCTTTTATTATTTCGGCTTTACATATTTATAAAAAACATAAGATGTACGGTGGTCAAGTTAGCTTAGTTCAATACTATAAAGCTATGCTTACAGACAAGAGCAACACACCTTTCTTACAGGATAAAGTATTTGCCCTTATTATTGCCTTTTTACCTATTCTAATTATCTTTAGTTCAATATTTGGTGCAATTCAGGCAGATTTAGCTGCTGATGATGCTATAGATACTTTTAATGACTATATTAATAGTCTTTACTAATACAGTTAGTTAGGTGGTAATATAAATGAACGAAAATAAGATTTTTTGTACTAACTGTGGTTGCCCAATAGAGGACCAGAGTACAGGAGTTTGCCCTAATTGTGGCACTCCTATACTTCCTCCTCAAGACAACAACGGAAATTTTGACAATACATACAATGGCTATGATAACCAAAATATGTATTACGATATGCCAACAAACAACCCACAACCTAAGAAATCAAATGCCTTAGCTATTATTATTGCTATTGTAGTTATATTATGTGGTGGTTGTTTTGGTGCTATGTACACAGGTGTTATTGACGGTGCTAAATTTGGTATTGTAAACCAACAAAAAGCCCTTGAAAAGATAGACAAATATATTAAAAACTCTGAATATGAAAAGGCTTGCAACTATGCCTTAGTGGTACAAAGAGCAAAGCCTAAAAACAGAGAATTATTGGAAAAACTTGTTGTCACTATAAACCCTGTAAACTCATTTAAAGCCTACAAAATGGTAGAAAATTATGCCAACAAAGTAGGGGAGAAAAACCTTGACGATACTGTAAAGAAGTGGATTGAAATAGGTAAAACACCTGTAGAAATTCCTTACATAGAGCCAAATGGTGGCACTTATGTGTATCCTCCTAATGTTCAAATGGAATTTGACACTACTATATTAGGTAGAGGTATTTTCTATACTACTGACGGAAGTGAGCCAACAGAGGAATCTAATCTTTACTACAACGGTGTTAAAATTGAAAATGACTGTCAGCTTAAATACTTTGTTATAAACGGAGTAGGGGACAAGTCTGAAGTAAAAACCATTGATTATGAAATTGATGGGGAATTACAGAAAAAGGTTGAAGATACATTATCCCAAGCTGAAAATACTTTAAAAGATGCTGTTGTCGGTAATGAAGTAGGACAATGTTTACAAGTCAGCAAAGATACTTTAGAACAGAAGATAGAATGGGCTAAGGAAAAGAAGTCTGAAACTTGTGCCGTATATGACGGAAATTTAATTTGTACAGAATTACAAGGAGCTATTGACGGACTTAATGAAAGTAAGTTGTCTGATGCAGACAGAACATCACTAAAATCAGCTGTAGAAAAAGCAAATACAGCATACAAATCTAACTCAAATAATGGCGATGTTTATTCTGAATTAAGTACATTAAAAACCGTTATTGATGATGCTAATACATTATTAGACAAGAGAAATGCTACTCAGGACGAATTAAATGCTAAAGCAAGAGCCGTTGGCTCTGCCGTAGATAAATTTAATTCTGCCGTTGAACTTATAAAACTTGATGCTAAATATCAGAAATTTGTCGGTTCTTATGTTTATAGCACAGGTAACAGTGGTAGTGATAAGGAAAACAAGTACATTTACTTAACCATTGATAAAGTTTATAAAGGCAAGATTTATGGTAATTTCACTTTTAACCGTCTTACATATACAAGTGGGTATTATAGTAACGATACCGGATATTCTGTTTTAGGTGATGATGCTACATGGGAAGAAAGATGGTCTAATGAAAACTATTTCAATAATATTGCTATAAATAATGGAAAATTCACATTTGATATTTCCGGAACTTGTAGCTATAGCAGTGGTTATCAGGAAGTATACACAAGTAATGTTACTGTTGATTTAACCGGTTCTAATCCTACCGTTACATTATCCAATATTGGTAATGGCGAATCCTATAGTATACAGTTAGACCGAGATTATTATTAATAAGATTATGTAATGTATTTTTACTCCTACCAACTTTGGTAGGAGTTTTTCTTTTAATAATTTTTAAAATATTTTCTAATTATTTCCTAATCCTATATTATTTTTAAATTAATGTTGCTGGGTTATTATATCCTTGTAAACAAAACAAAGCAATAATTTAAGGAGGTAATCCATTATGAAGAAAAATTTATTAATTGCAATTTCAGTTCTTACTTTAGTTTGTGGTGTATGCTCAGTAGGTGCAGCAACACCAAGTGACACAACAGCCTCTGGTTCTGCTGTTACAGTAAAAAACAAACACAAAGACGGCGAAAGACAAAAAGGAGATATGGCAAAGGTTAAAGCTGTAACATCTGATACTATTACAGTAACTAAGGCAGAAAAGCCTGAAAGACCTGACAATGCTACAGATATCTGAACCTCCAGCTAAGGCTGACGGAGACACTACTACTCCTCCTGAAAAGCCTAGTGCTAACGATGACGGTACTGACAGACCTGAACCTCCTACTAAGCCTGAGGGGGACACTACTGCTCCTGAAAAGCCTAGTGGCGAAAAGGGTGAAAAGCCTGAAATAAAGTTCTCATCAGAAACTACATCTATTGACCTTTCTTCTGTAAAGATTTATAAGATGGACGAAAATCATCAGAAAACTGAATGTACTTATTCTGACATAAGTGCTGATGATATGGTAACTATCGTTTACGCAGAAGACAATACAACTGTAAGCGAAATTATTATAAACAAAGCACCAAAGGCAGAAAAGACTTCAACAACCGAAGCATAAAACACATTTGCAAAAGCATTAAGTAAAACCCAATAAAACTCCCTTTATATAGCCTCCCTAAAGTTACAATTTTAGGGAGGTTTTTAATTAAATTTTATTTATTGACCTTTATTCGATAAATATGATACAATAAAAATATAAAAACAACAATACAGAAATAAACAATATATAATTTGTTGTGTTAGAAAAAATAAATCATTAAACGCTACCAAAGCAAATTATATATCAAAATAAACTTGTAAATATTCCTGTTGCCAAAATTACAAATGTTTGTGATAAAACACAGACATCAACCTGACCAATGACAAGGAGTTATTATGACAAATATAAAACAAAAAAAATTTATTATTTTTATAGTAGCTTTAGTAAGCGTAATCTTGAGTATTCGATTATATAAAACATTCAATGATGTAAAATTTTCAATATCTCGCAATGCATATAAAGATACATTGACAAATATAGAAAATTATTCAGATGAAGATGAAAATATTAAATCTATTTCAGTTAATACTGATTTTCATGACTCTGGAAGTGGGGACTATCATAATAAAGTAGATTCCATTAATATAAAAGTAAACATTTCTAATAATGTGGAAAATATGACTGATAAAGAAAAATGTTCTTTGTTGTATTTATATCAAACTGACATAGAAAATTTGATACAAACAGCCAAAGAACAAAGTGGTTATAAAAAATTTATACAGGACCATGAACTATCAAATGGAAATATAAAATATAAAGGGAAAGAAATATATGTTTATGATAGTATTAACATATACTTTATATCTACTCAATATGAATATACTTTTTATCTAAATCATTTTTATGTAACTAAAAAAAATATAGGAGGCTCAACTGAGTATAGTTACCAGTTTAAAAATGGCACATTAACATATTTTAACGATATCGAGACTGAAAAAAAACAAAATGCACCTAACCTTCGTCATTTGGGAATGCGTGAAGAATACTTACAATATACTTCCCTTGGCAAAGCTAATTCAATTGAAAAATGCATAGGCTTTGATTCATTAGCAGAAAGAGCACGCTCAAAAACATATGAATGGGAAAAAACTGCCAATCATGGCTGGTATAAAGTTACTGTTAGGTATAGATTGCATCATAGTCACAATGTAGATGATTATGAAGATTTACCAGCGTCAAATGGTTATGTATCAAACATTACATATGTAGATAAAAATGGAAGTATAAAAACAGAAAATTATGCAAATACCCATTAATATCGAAAAGACTACGAAATATAAAAACTATGGATACAATGGCAAAGGAGGTCAATTTATGACTACATCACAAATCATCAAAGAATTAAATCACTTACCTAGCTTTTTATATATTTACTGGAGTCCAATTTACGAAAAAGATATTATGGTAATACTTGGTGGTCAATCATGCCAACAAAAAGATAATCATACAGGAATAATTCCAGCAATGCACTACAATTATGAAATGCAAGAAATATGCGAGAAAGATATATTAGACGAATCTGATAAACATACATTAGTAAGAGCTATGAGACACATTCAGAATCTTTGTGATTACAGAGATCCAAATTTATACACATTAACACAGCAAGAAGAATACTTAAATAAATTAAGCACTGAAGAATTAGAGGAAATTTATAAACAAATAGAGATGTATAAATTAGCTCGAAGTTTATACAGAGATTATCATTAAAACCAAGGCTGTCTACCATTTAGGTAAATAACTTTTTTATTCTATTTTCATGACTTGAATACACTAAATAATTAAAATATATTTTAATTTAGCCAAAAATTGTGAAAAAGAAAATTAAACATATATATCTTTAAATGAAATTAAATTTTATTATATGCCACTATGGAATAACCCATAGTGGCATTTTTAATTTATACCTCTACAACTATAGGCTGATGTTTAGTATAGTCTAAAAACTTACCTAAAATATCGGCTGTCAACAATTTCATATATCCTGTTGTTGTACCGTCACTACAGCCATAATATTCCTCATTTGCGACATCTTTATCTACTACAATATTTACGTCATTATCTTCGTCCAATAAGGCACTAAAAACTGTAGCAGAACCTATTTTTGTACCCAACATTTCCTCCATTAATTCTGCCGGTGCAAAAGAAACTCTTGAAATAGAAAGGGCATTACTGAAATTTTTTGAGCTAAATGGCTTATCTCCTGTAGTTATAAAAAGATAAAAGGCTGTTTTCTGTCTATTACACAGAAACAGTGTTTTGACCATATTCATATTAAGCTTTTCATTTATAAGAACACAATCCTCCATTGTAATTGCCTCATCAGTTGATACCCTTTCAAAGGGAATATTCAACTTTTCCAATGTAGCATAAACTTTTTCCTGTAATTCTGTATCAAATTTATTGGGTTTATCTTTAAAAATTTCACTTACGTAAAACATAACTACCTCCACTTTTATTGACTTTATTTGGAGATTATTATATCATTGAGTTATTGTTTACAAAAGCGAATATTTTAAATGTTATTTATTACAATATTGCATAGTATAAGGACTGATAAATATGGATATGAATATATCTAAATATATGGCCTTTGTAACTACTGTTGAATACGGTAGTTTTACAAAAGCCGGTGAAATATTAAACTACTCACAATCTGCCATTAGCCGTATGATAAACGACCTTGAAAAAGAATGGAAAATATCTGTATTGGAGCGTAGCAAGGCTGGAGTTAAGCTAACTTCTGACGGTTTGAAATTACTTCCTTACGCCAAAAGCCTATGTGAAGAATATAAAAAACTACAAATGCAGGTTGATGAACTCAACGGACTTCAATCAGGTATAATCAGAATTGGGACTTTTTCTAGTGTTGCAACTCATTGGCTACCTAACATTATAAAGGAATTTCAAAAAAATTATCCAAACATTGACTACGAATTATTGCTTGGAGATTATAGTGAAATTGAAAATTGGATTTTAGAGGGCAGGGTAGACTGTGGTTTTTTGCGTATACCAACCCACAAAGACCTTGAAACTATTTTCTTGGCAAAGGACAAATTATTAGTTGTTTTACCTGAAAATCATTACCTAGCAAACAAAGAAAAAGTAAGTCTATCAGATTTATGTAATGAGCCTTTTTTAATGCTAGACAAGGGGAATAACTCTGACATATCAAAAATATTTGAACAAAACGGCATATCTCCTAAAATACATTTTACAACTTGGGACGACTATGCAATTATGTCTATGGTGGAAAGTAGCTTAGGCATAAGTATTCTACCTGAACTTATTTTAAGAAGAATACCCTACAAATTAGTGTTCAAAGAGCTAGACATTCCGGCATATCGCAATATTGGTCTTGCTTTCCGTAACAAAAAAACAATATCCCTTGCTGTAGAAAAGTTTTTGGAATATTTGAAGTACAGGTAAAAAAATAACAGGCTGTAACAGCCTGCTCAGAGTGTCAAAAAAGCTAATTTTAGAAAATAATTTGCAATTTTTGACAAATGTATTTACATATTTTTTTAGATTATCAAAGGAAAGTTGTTAAGAAAACCTTGGTTTTCTTAAACTAATTCCGCAACTCGAGCTTTGCCCGAGTGAGGAGGGGACAAAAATATGGTACTGGTTTTTAGTGCCATATTTTTCACGGCTGGTCCCTACCTTAGACTAACTGCAAGAAATGCAAGCATTTCTTGCAAGGCTGTAACAGCCTGTTATTTTTGTTATTTCTCCTTTTGAAAAGCCACTCTTTGGCTACCGTCAGCAATGTATATTATTCCACATTTCTTAAAGCCTAATTTAAGAAGTAAATTCTGCATAGGCTTATTGTCGGCATGGGTGTCTATCTTTATATTTCCACATTTTTCAAACGCCCAATTTATACAGAAGCTACCAACACCTTTTGTCTTTCCGTCACCGGCTATTCTATGAATATATCCATAAGGCTTCTCGTTTAGCCATTGACCATCATATATTTTGTTATAGGTTTCATCAACGCCTATATTATATACAAAAGTGCCAACTACTTCTCCGTCTTTTTCACAGATATAGCTTTCATTTTTATCTATATCACTTTCAAGAACTCCCTTTGACGGATAGCCATTTATCCATTGTTCCATATTGCCTGTAGAACGCATAAAAGCTCTGGCAGTTTCATAAATTTCAAGCATTTTGGGAATATCATTTTTTGAAGAATGTCGTATTATCATATTTTTAGTCCTTTATAAGATTTATTTAATTTCTTCATTGTTTAAAAATCTATATCTTCCTTTACCTTTACCTTTAACAGAAGTTACCACCCCTGTATCAATTATTTTGTTCAAAACTCTACGAGCTCCTGAACTTGAGAAATGAAGTATATCTGATATTTCTTTAGTACCAAATATTTGATTTGTTTCTATTTCATCGTATATAGATAATATATTTTGCTTAGTAGCTTCAAGATAATTTTGTTCATCTAATCGTAATTTCAAATTTTTAAGTGTAACCTTTTGGTTACCAATCGCTACATCTTCTGTATCAATCGCTACATTTTTTGTATCAATCGCTACATCTTCTGTGTCAATCGCTACATTACCACCTGAGCTATTTTTATTTCCGTTGTATATAGTAGCCTGAAGCATAAAAGCATTCGTATAATATTCTGGCTCTTTCAATCCAACAGTTTCCAATTCTATACACATACGGTTAACACCTTCGCCATACTCTTTTACAAAATTATATGCTTTCAAAAATTCTGCAATCTTTGGATTTCTTGAAAAATGAGTGTAACGCATATTATCTGTTTTTACTAATCCAGGTAATTTGCCAGGACTTTCAACTACTATACGATTATCAAACATTTTTATTTGAATATCCGTTCCACTTATGCTATATGCTCTGTGAGTTACTGCATTTACTATTAACTCTTGTCTAACAAATTTAGGGTATTCTTCCTCTGTAACAAATTTTCCATTTGCACCCAAATAGGTCTTTTCCTTTACCTGAGTATCAAGGTACTTAATAGAATTATTAATCATATCAAGTATAGTACCTTTAAATATAACATCTTTGATTACATTCATTTCCGTTCCAAATTTTTCTTGTGTTCCTTCGTACTTAATAAAACGAATTCTGGCTCTAGGGAAAAAGTTTTGAGGATTTCTGCCAAATAATAAAATAGCCGCTGTACTTACCTGTATACAACCATCTTTCTCTTTTATAAAGCCTTTATTTTGTTTTAAATATTCTAATGGTGTTTTGCTATATCCAATTTTATCTACATAATTTTTAACTAAATCTAAGTTTATATCATCTATTCCTGCATCTGGAACTATTTTATCCTCAAAATATCGCTCGCCTTTGTCATAGGTAAGTTGTAATCTTTCATCAAATTTAAGCAGTTTAGACTTATCTCCCACTCTTAAATAAGCTTCATCAGCTTGATTTGTATGAACTTGTGGACTAGGTTCTATGTGTATAAGCAGTACATGATTCTTTCTTCCTTGATAATCTACACAAGGTACTTTCTCTATTTGTACTGGAATTGTCGGGTTACAAAAATCAAAGGGTACTCTCAAAAGTTCATTATATTTCTGAACTTCAAAATCCACACCTTCTATTCTTCTGGTTTTATCTGATATACCTACTGCTATAGTTCCACCGTCTGCATTTGCAAAAGCTACAAGAGGTATTGCTAACGCTTTTGGCTCAATATTAATACTTTTACGATCAAATATTTGCATTTCCTCAAAAGATAAAACTTCTTCTATTGTCATAACTTCAATTCCTTTTTAATTGCTTACACTACAACTTATATTGTCCTATCATTAATAATATATTCTCTCAATCTATTTTCTGTTTCATTATCGGCATAGAGTTCAAAATAGTAGCCCTCGTCTTTATTTTCAGATGCTGTAATTTCGCACTTACCGTGGACTATGCTTAAAAGGTGACCTTTATCATAAGGAATAAGGACTTTAATGGACTTTTTAAAGCTCTTTATAATATCCTCTACCTTTGCAATCATTTCCGGCAAGCCAATGCCTGTACCGGCTGAAATTGCCAAGGTTTCCATAGCTCTATTATCCTTTGTAAGAGGCATTTCAATATCATCTTTATCTATTTTATTATAGACTGTAACAATAGGCTTTTTATCTGCTCCAAGCTCTGCCAAAGTCTTATAAACTGTGTTCATTTGCTCACGTCTTTTTGGATTTGAGGCATCTACAACGTGAACAAGCAAGTCGGCATACTTTGCCTCCTCTAAAGTCGCTCTAAAGGCTTTAATAAGACCATGAGGAAGTTTCTGTATAAAACCTACAGTATCTGTAAAGAGATAGTTTGCACCACTTTGAGTTTCTACAGCTCTTGTAGTAGTATCGAGAGTAGCAAAGAGCTTATCTTCTGCCAAAACTCCTGCACCAGTAAGGGCATTAAGAAGTGTTGATTTTCCGGCATTTGTATAGCCTACAAGGGCAATTACCGGAGTCTGATTATTTCTATTTTCTCTCAAAAGGCTTCTATGTCTTTCAATTTCCTTTAAGTTCTTATTCAAGTCAGAAATTCTGTCGGCAATGCGTCTTCTATCTACTTCCAACTTCTTTTCACCAGGACCTCTTGTACCTATACCACCACCAAGACGGCTCATTTCCTTACCACGTCCAGTAAGGTGTGAAAGGTTATATCTAAGCTGAGCAAGTTCAACCTGAACCTTACCTTCGGCTGACATAGCTCTTTTTGCAAAAATATCAAGTATTACAAGAGTTCTGCTCATCACCTTTAAATTAAGAGCATTTTCCAAATTTCTAATCTGAACAGGGCTTAATTCATCATCACAAATAACACCTGTTGCATCTTTCATTTCTGCAAAGGCTTTAAGCTCATCAATTTTACCACTACCTAAGTAAGTAGCTCTGTTTATTGCCCCTAATTTCTGAATCATTCTGCCTACTACAACTGCATCAGCTGTATTAGCTAAGTCCTCTAATTCATCAAGACAACTTTCGGCATCAAATTCATTTGTACCGTCATCAACGGCAACCAATATTACTCTTTCGACTTCTTTTTCTGTTTCAAACAAAGGGGTTTCCTCCTTCAAAAATTTACTAATTAATTTTCTTTATTCAAAATTTCAATATATCTAGCTAAAGCATCTTTCCAATCAGGAAGTGGCTTAAATCCATTTTCAACAAGTTTACTCTTATTAAGTCTGCTATTTTCAGGACGCTTTGCCTTTGAAAGACCGTATTCCTCAGTAGTTACCGGCACTACATTAGTAGTATAGCCAGCCTGTCTGTATATTTCACAAGTGAAATCGTACCAACTAATATAACCACCCTCATTAGTTGCGTGATAAATACCATATTTATCTGTTTCAATCATATCTACTAAAAGTCTGGCAAGGTCAAAAGTATATGTTGGTGTACCAATCTGGTCATTTACAACTCGAACTGTATCGTGGTTCTTTCCTACATTGAGCATAGTTTTGACAAAGTTTTTGCCGTTTATTCCAAATACCCAAGCTATTCTGACAATATAGAAATCCTTTACATACTTTTGAACAGCCTGTTCACCTAAATACTTTGCATAACCATACTCATTAAGAGGTGTAGTAACCTTATCATCAGGCTCCCATGGACGTTCACCTTCACCATTAAATACATAGTCTGTGCTAATGTACATTAACTTAGCATTTATTTCCTTACAAACCTTTGCAATATTTTCTGTACCTTCACCATTTATTTTATCGCAAAGTTCCTTGTTATCCTCTGCTAAATCTACTGCTGTATAGGCTGCACAATGAATAACAGCCTCAGGCATATTTGCCTTTATAACACTTTCAACCTGTTCCGGATTTGTTATATCCATAGTGTCAACATCAACACCAATAGCAGTGTGACCTCTTTTTTCTAATTCATTTACAACATCAAAACCTAACTGTCCTTTTACTCCTGTAACTAATACTTTCATATATGCCTCCTGTAAAGCTGTATTTATATATTTTATTTTACCACAACGGTATATAACAGTCAATTTTTACTAAGGTTTATAGTATTGAATTTAAGAGATATGTAATACTTTCTAGGGTACTAATTAATTGACAAAATTATCAAAGTGTAGTAGAATGAAATAGCTTTCAGAATAAGGAAAGTTTTAATGTAAGAGGAGAATAATATGGCTGTTGATGTAAATAATAAAAACGAAGAAATCCAAGAAGTAGACAAGGTTTCTGGCGAAGTAATAGAAGAAAAAGAAGCCGAGGAAAAAGAGGCTGTTACTAAATCGCAAAGTGTTATGAAAGAGGTTTGGGATTGGGTAAAAACCATTGTTGTTGCCCTTGTATGTGCCGTACTCATTACACAATTTGTTATAGTAAATGCCAGAGTTCCTTCAGCATCTATGGAAACTACTATTATGACGGGGGACAGACTTATTGCTAACAGGCTTAGCTACAAGTTCAGTGACCCTCAAAGATACGACATTGTTGTGTTTAAATTCCCAGATGATGAAAGTGTTCTCTATATAAAGAGAATTATTGGTCTTCCTGGTGAAAAGGTTACAATAAGAGATAACCAAGTTTATATTAATGACAGTACAACACCTCTTGATACATCTTTCCTCCACGAACCTATGGTTACAGAGGATGCTACATACTATGTTCCTGATGACAGTTATTTTATGATGGGTGACAACAGAAATAATTCTGCTGACTCTCGTTTCTGGAATAACAAGTATGTAAAGAGAGATAAAATAGAGGGAAAGGCTGTATTTAGATACTTCCCATTTACTTCAATGGGTTTATTAACTAATAAATAATTTAAGGAGTGTGTGTTATGAAAGAAGTAACTAAGGATATGATTATTGGCGATATGCTTGCTCAGGATATGAGTATTGCTGCAATTCTTATGAACGCTGGTATGCACTGTATCGGTTGTCCATCTTCTCAGGGCGAATCTCTTGAAGAAGCTTGTTTAGTTCATGGTATGAACGTAGACGAAGTTGTTGCTGATATTAATACTTATCTTGCATCTAAATAATTTAAGAATAAATAATTAGAACAAAGTTTAAAAGGTGGTATGTCAATCTGATATGCCACTTTTTTTATTATATAAATAGATTTTTCAAAATATTTTAATAGATACATTTTAATCAATAAGCATAATTGACTTTTATCCCTAAATATGGTATATTGAGCCTGTCAATTTGCAAAATTTAAAACTAAATATATATATTTTTTAATATACTTTTATGCAAAGTATTATTTTTTTAGAATTAAGTTAGCATAGACTAACCACTTATTTACAGCGATTTCTGACAATGTCGCTGTAATTTTTAACAATTCGGTTAGTCTATGCTAACTTAAATATATATTGGTTTTTGCATTTCAAGTTAAACTAAAAGATAAAGGAGGTTCTGTATTTACAATTTTTTTAACTCTATACATTACAAAAAGAAAGGATATTAAAAAATGAATTTTAAATTTAACACAAGAAAAATTGTTTCATTCTTGTTAATTTTAACAATGATGCTTAGCACACTTGCATTTAATGTTATGGCAAGTACAACTTTTAAATTTGGTAGCAAAGAAACTGCATTATCTGCTGGGGAATATACTTTACCAGTTAAGTTAATGAATGCAAGCAATATTGCAAATGCTTCTATGTCCGGTAGTTGTATTGTCGGTGGTAGCTTAAAGGTTGATGAAAATGGAAAGGCTACGGCTTATGTTGACTTACAGGCTGTTAGTGTTTTCGGTGTAACTGCTTTTGCTTCTGACTGGAAGATTTATCAGGAAAGTAATGTTAGCAGTTCTACTGTTAATGCTACTGTTGAAAAGACTAATTCTGACGGCAACGTTACTCAGATTTCTTTCGCTGTTCCTGACAACTCTTGGGACGGTGTTTACTTGAATATGTCTGTTCAGGCTATGGGTATGTCTCCTGATGCTTTCTTGTCTATGGATTATGCCAATGCAACTAAGAAAGTAAGCAAGTACAATTTTGGTTCTAGCGAAACTGAATTATCTGCCGGAGAATACACTTTACCGGTTAAATTAATGAACGCTAGTAATATTGCAAATGCTTCTATGGCTGGTAGTTGTATTGTCGGTGGTAGCTTAAAGGTTGATGAAAATGGAAAGGCTACGGCTTATGTTGACTTACAGGCTGTTAGTGTTTTCGGTGTAACTGCTTTTGCTTCTGACTGGAAGATTTATCAGGAAAGTAATGTTAGCAGTTCTACTGTTAATGCTACTGTTGAAAAGACTAATTCTGACGGCAACGTTACTCAGATTTCTTTCGCTGTTCCTGACAACTCTTGGGACGGTGTTTACTTGAATATGTCTGTTCAGGCTATGGGTATGTCTCCTGATGCTTTCTTATCTATGGACTATGCCAATGCCACTGTAAAGGGTAATGAAGTAAGCGACCCTGTTGTTACAGTATCTGACTGTATTGTTTCTGAAAATGTTGACGGTGGCAAGTATGCTTACGGTTGGACAGCAGAGGTTCAGCCTAATGGTAATTCTCTTAGCCAGATTGTATGGAAGGTATTTTTCAAAGACCAAAACAGTACAAAGGAATTTACTGAAAACATAAATATTTCTGCTAATGAAACTGAAACTTCTGTATTTGGTTTAATACTTTCAGCAAGTCAGGACAAGGCTAATAGCTATGGTTTACCAGACAATGTACAGGTAACAGCAGAAGTAAAATAATTGGAGGACATTATGAAAAAGATATATTACAAACCTAATTTAGATATTATTTCCTTTAATTCACAAGATACTACATCAGTAACAAATATTAGTGCTGTAACAAACAGAATGACAAAGGCTAAAACAGTTACTGTTATAGATATGGACGAAATTACATTCTAAATATTTTAAGGTTCAGAACAAATAACTTCGTTATTTGTGACTTGCTTTGCAAGTCATCGGATTTATCTTTCCGATTCACTATTCAGAACAAATAACTTCGTTATTTGTGGCTTGCTTTGCAAGCCATCGGATTTATCTTTCCGATTCACTATTCAAAAAAGAGATAGGTTTAAATTTTACCTATCTCTTTTTTAGAAAGAAAGGACAAATATGAAATACAATAAATTAACAGCTTTTTTATTGACTTTTGCTACTTTAATAAGTGCATTTGCCTGTAACACAATGGCAGACAGCAATTTTGAATTTGGCTCAAATAAAGTAAATCTACAGCCTAGCACATATTCCTTACCTGTGAAAATGATGAAAGCTACAAACATAACTTCTCCGTCAATGGCAAGTTCTTGTATTAAAAATGCCACTATTACCATTGGAAATGACAACAAGGCTAATGTAGCTATAGACCTTCAAGCTGTATCAATAATGGGTATTAGTGACTGGGCTGAAAACTGGCAAATATACAAGGGAAATTCAGCTAATGGCGAAACCTTTACTGCCGACACCCATACAAACGAAGAAAACAAAGTTGACCAGATTTCCTTTGAAATACCTGACAACGCATATGACGGTGTATATGTAAATCTTTTCGTTCCTGCTATAAGCCTTAATACCAATGCTTATTTAGCCTTTGACTACGACAATGCTGTAGATACAAATACTAGCAAATTTTATACAGGTACTGCCCATATTTCACAGTTTGGAGAATATGACATAAATGCTACAGTGGAAGTAAAAGGCGGCAAAATTAAAGGTATTACAGTAACAGGAGATAACTTTAAGGGTACATATGCTACAATAAATCAAAATATGCTACAAACAGCCTTTAACGGACTGAAAGATGCTTTTACAGGAAAAGATGCAACTAATGCTGAAGAAGTACACAATATTGATGCTGTAACCGGTGCAACATATTCCAGTAACGGTATAAGAGATGCTGTTATGAATGCCTTAAATTTGGCTATTGAAGACGAAGTTATTAATTTACCTACAGAACAGCTTAAAGCCGGTATTTATAGTGTAGATATAGCCTATTACAGCGATAATGTAGCCCACAGTCTAATTGAAAATGAAAAAGCAAAGGCTACTATTACAGTAGACAACAATGGCAATATGAGTTTATCTACTGATGTAATTAACGGTACAGTAAAAGAGCCTTTATATATTTTAGACTTTAACGGTTACTACACGAATAATGATTTAAATAACAGCCTTACAATGGAAAATGCTATTGTAGAAAAAACTCCTACACCTTACACAGACGAAAACATTACTGCCAGTACAAATGTTGTAACAAAAGTAACTTTTCCTTTAGAGGGAGAGTATTCTGTAATTTACAATACAAATGCCAAAATGTATGTTCCTGCTATGAAATCTCTTAATGGAAATGTTTCAGGTGTTGAATTTGAAAATGGCAAGTTTAACAGCAACTGTTTTGTAAAGGTATACTGGGACAGTATTGAAAAAATAGGGGATTTTGTAAAATACGGCGATATAAACAACGACGGAAGTATAACTGCTGATGATGCCTCTTTATTACTTCAAAATGTCTTGAATAGTACAAATGTAGACAATGGTGATGTAGATTGTGACGGTATAATATCCTCAAGTGATGTAGCAAATATACTCCAAAAAGCCTTAGACAGTACATTTATTATGAAGTGTGAAATGTAAAAATGTAATAGTGTTATCTATACTCTGAAATGAGCCACATAATCGTGGCTTATTTTTTTATAAATTTTGCAACGATTTAATATTTTCAACTGTATTATTAATAGATACAAAATTATTACAAAATATGATTGATAATTCTGCTCTTAACATATATAATTAAATTAAAGAGTTGATAATATTTTAACAAAGGGAGGGTGTTTTTATGAAAAAATTTATATCATTACTTTTGGCAACGTCTATGGCATTTGCTGTACCGACATTTGCTGACACAGAAGGTCAGAGCTATGCTGAAGTGTATGCTGAAAAAGCTAAGGAGCTGTTTGGCATTACTGACCCCAACTATACTTATAATTTTGAAAAAAATGATGACGGCTACACATATTTTTTAAATTGGAATGACTATTTAGTTGCTTTCGATTCAAAGGGTAATGTAATATCTTTTTCAAACTGGAAAAACGAACCTAATAAAAACAACAGTAATCCAACTACAGAAAAACAGATTATAGAAATTGCAAAGGAAAACTTAAATAAAATATTAGGCGAAAATTCCAATAAAATGAAGTTGGAAAAATGTGAATTTAGTTTTGGCACATGGGATGTAGATTTCTGTCAGTATATTGGAGATTACAAGGCTATATACAATGACGCCCATATGAATTTTGATGAAACCGGAACTCTCTTAACATATAGCTGTAAAGATAAATTTGATGTAGACATTGAAGAATCTGACAATATTTTGGATTACGAAACTGCAAAAAAGAAATACATTGAAAATGCCGGTTTTGGTAAAGTTTTTACTACTTCATACGACTTTGATACAAGAGATAATTATCTGTTCCCTTGCTTTACTACAACAAGTTACACTACATCTTACATAAGTGCCACTAACGGTGGAAAAATAGATACATATGACGATGTATACTATTCCAACAAAGCAAGTGACGTATATGTAGAAACAGCAGGAGCTTTATCTGACGCAGAAGAAAAGACTATAACCAATATAAAAAATTGCATATCTCCTAAAGAGGTTGTTGAAATAATTAAAAATAATTTTGGTTACGAATTTTCTTTAAATAATTTAAGCACCAGATATTTTAGTAAAAATGGTAAATATTATACTTCTATTTATGATAAAGTCAATATAACTAATTGTGCTACTGTTTCTTCCAAAGGACAGGTTGTAATGTTTCAAAATTATAACGAGGAAATAGATAAAAATAGTATTATTTCGAACAAAGAATTAGACAAAATAGCATTACAGTATGTTAATTCTTTAGGATATAATGACTATAAAATATTTGATATTTCATATAATGATGATTATAGTTATTATATATTATATAAATATGTAGACGGTGTATTAAATTATAGTGATTTTTTAACTATTGTTGTTAATCCTGATGGTAGTGTCAATAAGTTTTATTTTTCTGATAGCACCCTTGAAGTGCCTAAGTTTGAAAGTGACTTATCTGTAGAAAATGCCTTTGATAAATGTGCCGATACCTTTGGTTTTACCTTAAAATACGTTTTAAATAAAAATGATAAGGCTGTTTTAGCTTATTCTTTTGATGATAATCCGTTTTTAAGCCCTGAAGGTAAGCCTATAACAAGTAATAATGAAGAATATGTACCAAAAATCTTCAATGGATATACTGATATTGATGATTGTCCACAGAAGGAATACATTGAAAAACTGGCTGATTTAGGACTAAGATTTAATTCTTCTGAATTTTCTCCTAATTCTACATTGACATTTAATGATATTAAAACTTTGGAAAGTAACTCAAATATAGTTGATTTTTATGAAATAAATTACTTTAAAAATATTTATACTGACGACCATAAGATGACTAAATACGATATTTCAAAGCTATTTTGTAGCATATTAGGTTTATCTTCTTTATGTCAGAACAGCAACAATTATAAGACAAGTTACAGTGATGTTTATGGCGAAAATTTACCTTATGTAGCACTTTGTGAAAGCCTTGGTATATTTAATAGTGGAACTGAATTTAATGGCAATTCTACTATTACGAGAGGAGAATTTGCCCAAATATTATATTCTTTTATAAAAGCAAATGCACAATTTACTAATCAAGGTTATATCAGTATTTTAAAATAGGGGAGGGGAAATTATGAAAAAATTTATTACGCTGTTATTAACTGGTACTATGTTATTGTCTATGCCTGTTTTAGCTAATGATGATGATAATTATACTGGTGCTATAAATCAAGTAAAAAGTTTATTTAATGTGCCGGAATACGAAAATTTTGATGTTACCAATGACGGTAGTTCAATGGTTTTAAACTGGGAAAATAAAAGTAATGGTGACTATGCTACTGCATATTTAAAAAACGGTGTTGTAACATTCTTTATTAACTCAGACGAAAAAACTAGTGAAAAAGGATTATCAGAAGCTCAGCTTACTAAAAAATCCAATGAATTTTTAAATAAAATTTTAGGCAATGACTATGAGAATTGGAAATTAAAATCCACACAGACATATTCTGAGTCTTCTACTGAATTTACCTATGTCAGATATATTGGAAATTATGCCGTAGATGAAGATTTGATTGATTTATCTATTTGTAATTCTGACGGCGAAGTAGTTAGATATGCAAGAAGTTTGGACAAAGCTCCTAATGTTACTATACCTAAAAAATTAATTTCTCCTGTTGATGCCAAAGATATATATTTAAAAAATTCCAATTTTGGTCCTTGGTACACTAAATATTCAGACAAGCCTATATTTACATATATTACTACAGGACTAGATAATGATACGGATATAGATTTTCTTTACCGTACAGAATTTCCTTGTGTAGATGCTGAAACCGGAGAATTGTTTTACGGAACTGGCTATATTGACTCTTTAAATAACTTATATTCAGATGCTGATTTGAATTCCAGTGCTATGGCTAAAGCTGAATACAGCGAAGATTTTCAGCAAAATACCGATGAATTTATAACAACAGAAGATGCTGTCAATATTATTAATAAGAAATTAGGTCTAAATCTTAAGGCAAAAGATTTTGATTTTGTATATTCTATAGCCGAAAAAAACAGTAAAACAGCTTATTTTAGCAAAAAAGACGATATTTCATCTTTTTCTATAAATGATAAAGGTGAAGTTACAAGTTATGGTTGTTATTCTGATGATAATAATGACAATATTTTCATAGATATAAACGAAAAAGCTGATGAAATAATAAAGAAAAACGGTTTTAATATACCTGATTTTTATAAATTTAATTATTCAAAGAATGAAATCAGATACTACAAAAAAATAAATCGTATTCCTAGTACAGAGGAGTATATTGATATTTCTTTTAATTCAAAAGGTGAAGTTAAAAGTTTTAACAATTCATTAGAAACTGTAACTTACAGCAATGTAACTCCTACTATATCAACTGATGAAGCCTTTGATATTGCAAATTCAAAATGTAGTTTTATTCCTACATATGTTAAAGATTACAACAACCCTGATAATTTCCGTTTAGCTTATTGCTTTAACATTAAACCAATGATAGATTGCGAAGGTAATCTCCTTACAGGCAATGGACAGAAATATTACAGCAAAAATCAAATTTATGCTGATATTACAAACAAAGAGGACAGGGCTAATGTATTATTCCTTTATCAGGCTGGTTATACTTTTGATAATTTAACTAAGTTTGAACCTGACAAAACCCTTACTTTAAAGGATTTAACAAAATACTTAAACGGAAGATATACTTTAGAGTCTATTAACAAGTGTTTAAACACCAAATATACTGAAAAAGACGCAGATACTCCTTTAACTGTAAAACAGGTTATTATACTTCTTGAAAGCTACACATACACTAATAACCTGCCAATGTTAAGCTCTGCATTTAAAAATCAGGACAATGATGTATACACAAATATTGCATTAAATATAGGTGCAATTAAAAATGCTGAGGGTTTGGATAACAATGCCACAAGAATGGATTTAGCCAACTATGTTTACAAAATAATATACGGTCAAAATGAATAAAACACAAAAAGGATTGACTTTTTTAGAGTCAATCCTTTTTGTTATTCTTCAATTACTTTTTCCTGTTGTTCTTTCTTTTCTAATCTCTTATTTGCCCATTGACAGAAAAGGGCATAGCAAACTGATGAAAGAGGTATAAACAAGAGTATACCTACAATACCCATTATATTTCCACCTACAGTAAGGGCTACAAGCACCCAAATTGACGGCAAACCTACAGAACCACCTACAACATGAGGATAAATCAAATTACCCTCTATTTGCTGTATTACAAGGAATAATATAGCAAAATAAACTACAGTTATAGGACTAACCATAAGTATAAGAAGGGCAGAAATAACAAAGCCTAAAAATGCACCTATAAAAGGTATAAGAGCAGTAAAACCAATTAAAACACCTACTAAAAGGGCATAAGGCATTCTAAATATAGACATTGACACAACGAACAATGTACCAAGTATTACAGCCTCAAGGCACTGTCCTGTAATAAAGTTTGCAAATGTAGTGTAGCTAAGCTCAGACACCTTTATAATATAGTCATAGGCTTTTTTATTAAATATAGCCTTTAAAGCCTTTGAAATCTGTCTTGAAAGTGTTTCCTTTGCCAAAAGTATATAAATGGCAAAAACAAAGCCAATAGCCACATTTACAACAGAATTTACAATACCTCTTACAACTCCCACTGTAGAGCCTAAAAAGTTGGTTGTAACATCACTTCTGAAGAAGTCTATTAACATATTAAACAGTTTATTTGCATCAAAGTTAGAATACTGATTTAATATTTCGTTAATTTGGTCATCGTTTACGTACTGGTTTACAAACACCTTTAATTTTGGTATTGACCTTTGGGCTGTGTATATAACCTGTGCCAAAGTATCGCTTAATTTAGGCACTACAATAACAACAACACCTGTAACAACTGCCAAAATAACTACTATTGCGAGAATAAGGCTTAAAGGACGTTTTGCCTTTCTTGTAAATTTATTATCCTTTACAAAGAGCTTTCGCTCAAAAAAGTTCATTGGAATATTAAGCACAAAAGCCAAACAGCCACCCAGTATAAAAGGGCTTATCATTCCAAAGACATAACGAAAGCAATTCCCTACAACATCAAGATTTTGAAAACATACCAAAACACCTATTGTAAAAACAATAAGGAGCATTAGTATTTTTATATTTTTCTTGGTAAAGTTCAATTATTTACCTTTTCTTTTTCTTTGGCTCTACCTTTACCTTATTTCCGTCCTTATCCATAATGTAAAGATTATCCATAATGTTCTTTTTCATACCTTTTTTAAATTCGGCAATATATTCTTTTCTAAGGGCATCTCTTTCTTTTAATTCTTCATCAGTAAGTCCCTGTGTTTTATTTTTATGAGCAAGCTCGTTTATTCTCTTTACAAGTTTGTCCATTTTGTTTTCAACTTTTTCAATTACTTCAACAGTTTCTTCAAGAACTTTTTCTTCTACTTCCTTAGCTTCGCTTTCTATTTTGGCAGTTTCTTCGCCAACCTTTTCAGCTATTTCCACAGCCTTTTTTTCTAATTCTTTTTCAAAAGCCATTTTGTACAATCTCCTTTCTTATAAAGCATTTACTCCCTTTCCAAAAGCAGGGAAGGGAGTAAATTGTTACTTACTATATTATATACGTAATATTATCAAAAAAGTTTAATTATTTGATTACCTTGTGACCACCCATATATGGAAGGAGAACTTCTGGAATAGTTACAGTACCGTCTGCATTCTGGAAGTTTTCAAGAATAGCAGCAGTTGTTCTACCAACAGCAAGACCACTACCATTTAATGTATGAACGAACTGAGCCTTGTCCTTAATATTGTCCTTGAACTTAATGTTGGCACGTCTTGCCTGATAAGATTCGAAGTCAGAACAGCTTGAAATTTCTACGTATCTACCGTAGCTTGGCATCCAAACTTCAATATCGTAAGTCATAGCAGAACTGAAACCTAAGTCACCACTGCAAAGTCTAACAACTCTGTATGGTAAACCTAACATTTTAAGAATATCTTCTGCATCGTTAGTAAGCTTTTCAAGTTCTTCGTAGCTGTTTTCTGGTCTAGTAAACTTAACAAGTTCTACCTTGTTGAACTGGTGCTGTCTAATTAAACCTCTAGTATCTCTACCAGCTGAACCGGCTTCTGCTCTAAAGCAAGCAGTATATGCACAATACTTAATAGGAAGTTTTGCACCTTCGAGAATGTCATCTCTGTGAAGATTTGTTACAGGTACTTCTGCTGTAGGTACAAGGAACATATCGTTATTAGCTACTCTGAAGGCATCTTCTTCGAACTTAGGAAGCTGACCAGTACCAGTCATAGATGCTCTGTTTACCATAAATGGTGGGAAAATTTCAGTATAGCCGTGCTTTTCAACGTGAGTATCAAGCATAAACTGTGTAATAGCTCTTTCAAGTCTAGCACCAAGACCCTTGTAAACTGTAAATCTAGTACCAGAAATTTTAGCTGCAACTTCTGCATCAAATAAGTCTAAATCCTTACCAATATCCCAATGAGCCTTTGGTTCAAAATCAAACTTAGTAGGTTCACCAACACGTCTGATTTCTACGTTTTCAGAATCATCAACACCGTCTGCTACAAGTGGGTTAGGTGTGTTAGGTACTGATAAAAGGAACTGTCTAATTTCTTCGTCAAGAGCCTTTAATTCTGGGTCTAAAGCCTTAATCTTTTCAGAAAGCTGTTTCATTTCTGCCATAAGAGGTGCAACGTCCTTGCCTTCCTTCTTGAAAACAGGAATCTGCTTAGTTTCTGAATTCTGCTTTGCCTTTAATTCTTCGATTTCCTTAATTAAAGTACGTCTTTTTTCATCAAGTTCTGTAAACTTTTCAAGATGATAATCCTTATGACGCTTTGCTAAAGCTGCCTTTACACCGTCAAAATCTTCTCTAAATCTCTTTACGTCTAACATTTCATTACCTCCAAAAATTTTAAATAGCTGACAAAACAGGTCAGAACACTGTCCAGAATAATTCAGAACAAATTAACTTTGTTAATTTGTGGCTTGACACAGCAAGCCATCGGATTTATCTTTCCGATTCACTATAAAAAAACTCGTCCCTAAAAAGGGACGAGTTGAACACCCGTGTTGCCACCCAAATTGCATTATAAAAAATGCCACTCTGTCTGCTGTAAGGGGCTACCCCTCGATTCATCACCGAAAGCTGGAAAGGTGGAACACCATTTCACACTACTGTCTTTCACCCACCGACAGCTCTCTGAAAGTGCTACATAGCTTAGTCTTTCTCGTACGCTTAACCTATGGTATATAGTATATCACAAAAACCAAGAATTTCAAGGCTTTTTTGAAAATTTTACATAATAAATTTGTATATAACTTCTGCTACTGCATTGTGGTTATTATCATTTTCTGTAACGTAGTTTGCTACACTTTTTATTTCGTCAACACCATTTTTTACTGCCACGCCCATACCTACATTTTCAATCATAGGAATATCATTAAAGTTGTCTCCAATGGCTATAGCTTCACTAGGGTCAATATTTATTTTTTCCAATAAATCCTTAACTCCAGTACCTTTGTCTATATTATAAGGGTTAAATTCCAATATATCTTCTCCGGAGAAAAATACTCCCACTTTTTCTGTAATACCACAGGAATTGCAAGCCTGTTGTATTTGTGAAAGTTTTTCATTATCAGATATGGCTATAATTTTACTGAAATCGTGAGAAACCAATTCTCTTAAATCCTCTGTAACATAATAGGGAATAAAAGAATTTCTGGCATATCTTTTTATTCTCTCTGTAGGCTTATCGCACCACAATTTTTCATTTTCGTAAGCCAATACATTTACCGGATACTGTCTTAATATATCCAAAACTTCGCCACCGTATTCACCTTTTAGCAAATGATTTATCAGTTTCTTTTTAGATACATTTTCATATATTGTACTGCCATTAAAGGCAACAGTATAGTTATTTTCCCTTACAAGTCCCAGTTGTTCATTTAAAACATCTAGGCTCATATTTGAGCGACCACTACATAAAACAAACTTTACACCTTTTGAAAGGGCATAGGAAATTGCTTTTGCATTTTCTTCCGGTAGTGTTTTATCATCTTTTAAAAGTGTTCCGTCTAAGTCACAAAAAATAATTTTATACATAATTTCCTCCAATGTTTCACGTGAAACATTTACATATTTTTCTTCATTAAACCTACAATTCTGTCTAATTCATCTGGAGAATAGTATTCAATTTCAATTTTGCCTTTTTTCTTACCATTTTTAATAGTAACTTTAGTGCCAAAAATAGACTTTAAGTCCTTTGCTATTTCTACGCAGGCTCTTGCAAGCTCCGGATTAGGAGCAACTGTCTTTTCTGTCTTTTTTTCTTCCTCCGGCTGAGGATTTTGTATTTCTTTTACTAATTCTTCAATCTGTCTTACAGAAAGACCTTCATCAATTATTCTTTCTGCCAATTCAAACTGCTGTTCTTTATCTAAAGGAATTAATGCTCTACCGTGTCCATTTGATATTCTATTTTCCTTTATAAATGTCTGAACTCTTTCGTCAAGGTTTAAAAGTCTGATAGCATTGGCTACAACTGTTCTACTTTTGCCTACTTTTTTGGCAATCTGTTCCTGACTAAGACTATATTCCTCTGAAAGTCTTTTATATGTATAGGCTTCTTCCATAGGGTTTAAGTCTTCTCTCTGAACATTTTCAATAAGAGCAGCTTCAAGTATCTTTAATTCGTCTAAATCCTTTTCAATAGCCGGAATTTTCTCTAAGCCTGCAATTCTGGCAGCTCTCCATCTTCTTTCACCGGCTATTATAACATAGTAATCCCCATTTTTTTTGACTGTTATAGGCTGTAAAACACCTACTTCCTTAATAGAATCAGCCAATTCCATAAGTGTAGCATCATCAAATTTATTCCTTGGCTGTTTTGGATTTGGTGTGATTTTATTTATGTCAACCTCTAATACACCACCACTATGTTTTTCCTCTATTTCATTAGATGAAAAGAGGGAACTCATACCTGAACCTAAACCTCCTCTTTTTTTTATAGCCATTAATTTTCACTCCTTTCGATGATACCATCTGCAAGAAGTTCATAGGCTTCTGCACCCTTTGACTTAGGGTCATAAACGTTAATAGGTTCGCCATAACTTGGAGCTTCACTAAGACGTACATTTCTTGGAATAATGCACTTAAATAAGTCTGCACCTAAGAACTTTGTAACTTCTTCTACAACCTGCATAGAAAGGTTAGTTCTGGCATCAAACATAGTAAATACTACGCCTTCAAGCTCAATTTTGCTATTAAGTCTATCTTTAACCAAATTATAAGTATGTAAGAACTGGCTTAAACCTTCAAGGGCAAGGAATTCACACTGAAGTGGAATAAGCACGCTATCAGCTGCTGTAAGGGCATTTAATGTAAGTATATTAAGAGATGGTGGGCAGTCGATAATTGTAAAATCGTACTGTTCTCTTACGTTACCTTTTTCGAGTATATCCCTTAAAATATATTCTCTATTGTCAAAATTTATAAGCTCAATTTCTGCTCCGGAAAGCTGAATATCTGTAGGAATTACCTGTAATGTATCGAACATTGTGCTTTCTTTTGAGTCATTTATATCTGCCTCGCCTATAAGTACAGTATAAAACGTGTTTTTTACGTCCCTTTTATCTATACCAAGACCTGTAGTGGCATTTCCCTGAGGGTCAGAATCTATAACTAATACTTTTTTGCCTTTTTCAGCTAAATATGCAGCAAGATTAATGGCTGTAGTGGTTTTACCAACTCCACCTTTTTGATTAGCAATGGCTATAACTTTACCCATTATTTGTCCTCCTGTGTCTATAATTCATTTGTTTAGATAAGTATAACACAAATTTGTTTCACGTGAAACATTAATATTATAAAGATTTTGACAAAATTATAGGTATATTTTTGTACATATTTATATTTTTGTGTTTTTTGGTATAAAAATGTTTCACGTGAAACATTTTTATACCTAATTTAGGCTAATTTATGTGTTTTTTTAGGCTAAATCTTTACTTTTAATATAAGAATAGATATTTATTTAAAATTTGGGAGAAGGGAAACTCTGACAATGAACATAGGTTCGAATTTTATAATATTTTTTTATAAATTATGCTATTTATATATTTTTAAGTCATATTTTTTTATTTTATCATATTATTAATACAAAATTTGGTTAAAGGGAAAGTTCTGAGCATTTTCTCTAGGTCATATTTCATTAAAATTACTTACTATTTACCTGTTATCATATTTGGCATATTACTATTTATAAATTTAACCAATATTTATACATTTTTAATATTTCGCCAAATTTTGCAGGATATTTTTCTATATAATTCATTTTTCTATTATAAACCCTTAATAAGGCAAACTCATCACCTAAACAAAAAAACTGTATTCTATAGCCTTGAATAGTGCTTATATAGTGTTTCACGTGAAACATAGGTATATACAAGGCTACAGGGTCTTTTACAGTATTTTAAATCCTCCTAAATTTTAAAGAGCATATTTTGAATTTTTAAAACTTAAAAATTGCAAATTTCAATAATTAAAATACTATAAAAATTGTATTGTTATTTAACAGGTTTTTCCATTTATGCAATATACGTTATTTGTATATACATTTATATTTATGCAAAATAATGTATATTGATATTGCTATTTCGTAGATTTTTGTTTTTCTACCGGAGACAGATACATATAATTGAAATATTATAACTATGTAATTAAGCCTATTTCAGCTATGTTTTATTTTAGAATATTGTAAATTCCCTTTATTCATTTTAGCCCCTGTTTTTGCCCCTAAAAGCTATAATTTGGACTTTGTGGATATAAGTTAGTCTACAGCGAATTATCCCCAAAATAGGGCTAAAATAGGGTATTTAACTGGGTTTATTGGTTTTGTTTATAGTGATGGTTATATTATTGGTGGAAAAATAGGATTTTTAGATTTTAGACTTATACCCACATAATTTTAAAAAACGGTGGATAAGTTGGATTTTTTAATTTTTGAAGTGCCTTGTGGATAACTTTAGAAATATTTTTTATTTTTAATTTTTCCACAATGGTCAGTTATATTTTATTATTTTTGTAGTTATACACATTAAATTTAATATATAGAAATTTGGGAAAGGGTAATGGATTATTAACAGTAATGCCTATATTTTCAAACTTGCAATATGAAAGTTTGAAAATATCAAAGAATTGATTTATTAAGGATAATACTAGCTGTAGGCTAACATAAACTTTTTACACTTACAAAACAATTTATTAAACAGGTGATTTTTGACATTTTTAAAGCAACAGGTATAGAAATATAGTCTTTATGTAAAAGAACTGAAATAGGGCTATACTCCCTAAGTATTTACCTTTATTATTTGTAGCTTGTCAATCAAGCCATCGGATTTATCTTTCCGATTCACTATTAAAACACAAAAAGGCGAGGGGAAATACCTCGCCTCTGAATGTCAAAAAAGCTAATTTTAAAAATTAATTTGCAATTTTTGACAAATATATTTGCATATTTTTTAGATTATCAAAGGAAAGTCAGAACATTTTGCAAAGCAAAATGTAGCTTGTAAACAAGCTATCGGATTAATCTTTCCGATTCATTGTTGTTAAAAAAACCTTGGTTTTCTTAAACTAATTCCACAGGTGTGAACCGAAAGATAAATCGGACACACGAAGTGTGGCTTTCAACGAAGTTGAAAGTTCTGACCAGAGCTTTACCCGACCGTAGGGCTGGTCATAAATTACTTTGTAATTTATTGCTCGCCTATGCAACCTAGACAGGGACAAAAATATGGTACTGGTTTTTAGTGCCATATTTTTCACGGCTGGTCCCTACCTTAGATTAATTGCAAGAAATACTAATATTTCTTGCAAGGCTGTCGATAAAATCGACAGCCTAAAGGCGAGGGAAAATCCCTCGCCTTAGCTATTATATATTATTCTTCTGTACTATTGTTTTCTTCTGTTGTATCGTCATCTTCGATTACAGCATCTTTATCTACAATAGCCTCGCCCTTAGAGAGCTTTAAGTCAATATTTCTGTAAAGGTTCATACCTGTACCGGCTGGAATAAGTTTACCAATGATAACATTTTCCTTTAAGCCGATAAGTGGGTCAACCTTACCCTTAATAGCAGCTTCAGTTAATACTCTAGTTGTTTCCTGGAATGATGCAGCTGAAAGGAAGCTATCAGTAGCAAGAGAAGCCTTTGTGATACCCATAAGAGTTCTTGAGCCTTCTGCCGGTTCGCCACCGTTTTCAATAGCAGCCTTGTTCTTGTCTTCAAAATCAAGCCAGTCTACAAGTGAGCCTGGAAGCATATCAGTATCGCCGTTATTTTCTACCTTAACTCTCTTGAGCATCTGACGAACAATAACTTCGATGTGCTTATCGTTGATATCAACACCCTGTAAACGGTATACTCTCTGAACTTCCTTAAGAACGTAATCCTGAACGCCTCTTACGCCCTGAATTCTGAGAATATCGTGAGGGTTGATAGAACCTTCTGTAATAGGGTCACCGGCAAGAATTTCATCGCCGTTCATAACCTTAATTCTTGAACCGTAAGGGATAAGATATTCCTTAGATTCGCCATTGAGAGCTGTAACTACTACTTCTCTCTTCTTCTTTGTATCTGTAACACTTACTCTACCACCAAATTCTGCAATGATTGCAAGACCCTTTGGCTTTCTTGCCTCAAAAAGTTCTTCTACTCTAGGCAAACCTTGTGTAAGGTCATTACCAGATACACCACCGGTATGGAATGTTCTCATTGTAAGCTGTGTACCAGGTTCACCGATTGACTGAGCAGCGATAATACCTACTGCTTCACCAATTCTAACCTGTCTACCACTTGCCATGTTAGAACCGTAACACTTAGAGCAAACACCGTTGTGGCTCTTACAAGTGATGATAGTTCTAATCTTAACCTTTGTGATACCGGCACCAACTACAGCATCTGCCATATCTGGAGTAATAAGTGTGTTTACAGGAACGATAATTTCGCCTGTTTCCGGATTTACAATATCTTCAGCAGAGTATCTGCCTCTAATTCTATCTACTAATGGTTCGATAGTTTCCTGTCCGTCCATAAATGCTTCAACTTCCATATATGGAATTTCGCCATTATTATGTTCAGAACAGTCATATTCACGAACAATAATATCCTGTGATACGTCTACAAGACGTCTAGTTAAGTAACCTGAATCGGCTGTTCTAAGGGCTGTATCAGAAAGACCCTTTCTGGCACCATGGGCAGAAATGAAGTATTCCTGAACTGAAAGACCTTCACGGAAGTTAGCCTTGATTGGAAGTTCGATAGTTTCACCACTAGGAGATGCCATCAAACCACGCATACCACCAAGCTGTTTAATCTGTCTGTTAGAACCTCTGGCACCAGAGTGAGCCATCATGTAGATTTCGTTGTAAGTACCTAGACCTGCAAGAAGGGCATCAGTAATCTTACCATCGGCCTGTTCCCAAACAGAAATAACCTTGTTATGTCTTTCTTCGTCTGTCATAAGACCTCTACGGAACATCTTATTAATCTTAGCAACTTCTGCTTCTGCTTCTTCAATGTATGTTTCCTTTTCAGGTGGGATAACCATATCTGATACAGAAACTGTAAGAGCAGCGATTGTAGAATACTTGTAACCAAGAGACTTGATGTTATCTAATACAACACAAGTTTCTGTAGAAGGGTGCTTATGGATACACTTGTTAATAATCTTACCAAGTTCCTTCTTTGTTACAAGGAAGTCGATTTCATACTTAAATTTATTTTCTGGAGCTTTTCTATCTACAAAGCCTAAATCCTGAGGAATAATCTCGTTAAAGATAATTCTACCGGCTGTTGTATCAACAATCTGGCTTTCAGTAGTACCGTCAGCATTTGTAAGAGTCTTTCTTACCTTAATCTTTGAATGTAAAGTAATTACATGGTTGTCGTAAGCAAGTCTTGCTTCGTTTTCATCCTTGAAAATCTTACCTTCACCTGGTTCACCATCTTTTTCAAGTGTAAGATAGTAAATACCAAGAATCATATCCTGTGTAGGAACTGTTACAGGTTCACCATCAGAAGGCTTTAAAAGGTTGTTTGGAGCAAGGAGTAAGAATCTACATTCTGCCTGTGCTTCAACACTTAAAGGAACGTGAACCGCCATCTGGTCACCATCGAAGTCGGCGTTGTAAGCTGTACAAACAAGTGGGTGAAGCTTAATAGCTCTACCTTCTACAAGTACAGGTTCGAAAGCCTGAATACCAAGTCTATGGAGAGTAGGGGCTCTGTTAAGCATAACAGGATGCTCCTTAATGACGTCTTCAAGAACGTCCCAAACTTCTGGCTGTAATCTTTCTACCATTCTCTTAGCTGACTTAATATTGTGAGCTAAACCGTCTTTTACAAGGTTCTTCATAACGAAAGGCTTGAAAAGTTCGATAGCCATTTCCTTAGGAAGACCACACTGGTAAATCTTAAGTGTAGGGCCTACTACGATAACAGAACGACCTGAGTAGTCAACACGCTTACCAAGGAGGTTCTGACGGAATCTACCCTGCTTACCCTTTAATAAGTCAGAAAGTGACTTGAGTGAACGGTTACCAGGACCAGTAACTGGTCTACCACGTCTACCGTTATCAATAAGGGCATCAACAGCCTCCTGTAACATTCTCTTTTCATTTCTGATGATAATGTCTGGAGTACCCATTTCAAGAAGCTTGAAAAGTCTGTTATTTCTGTTGATTACACGTCTATAAAGGTCATTTAAGTCAGATGTAGCAAATCTACCACCGTCTAACTGAACCATTGGTCTTAATTCAGGTGGAAGTACAGGAAGTACATCTAAAATCATCCATTCAGGTCTGTTGCCACTATTTCTGAAAGCTTCAACAACTTCTAACTTCTTGATAGCCTTAACCTTCTTCTGACCGGCAGCAGTTAAAAGTTCCTTCTTTAAATCTTCTGCTTCTTTGTCAAGGTCAATAGCCTGTAAAAGTTCCTTAATAGCTTCAGCACCCATACCTACTCTAAAGTTGTTGCCGTAAGTATCGTAAGCATCTCTGTATTCCTGTTCAGAAATAATCTGCTTGTAAACAAGATTTGATTCGCCACTATCAAGAACGATGTAATTTGCAAAGTAAAGAACCTTTTCAAGGGCCTTTGGACTAATACCAAGAATGATACCCATTCTACTTGGGATACCCTTGAAATACCATATATGGCTCACAGGAGCCGCGAGAGTAATGTGACCCATTCTCTCACGTCTTACCTTGCTCTTAGTTACTTCAACGCCACAACGTTCACAAACAATGCCCTTGTGTCTAATTCTCTTATACTTACCACAGTGACATTCCCAGTCCTTTGTTGGTCCGAAAATTCTTTCACAGAATAAACCGTCTCTTTCAGGCTTTAAAGTTCTGTAATTAATGGTTTCAGGCTTTTTTACTTCACCATGAGACCACTGAAGAATTTTTTCAGGAGAAGCTAAACCGATTTTTATTGAATCAAAAACTATACCCTGTTCAGTATTATCACTCATTGGATATTTCTCCTTTCTTACTTATCACTATCATCATCAGCGTCTAAAAACTTGTTTAAATCTTCAAATTCCTTGAGCATATCTGCTTCTTCAAGGACATCTTCATCACTGATAACAAAATCATCATCACTATCTTCTTCGTCTACATCAATATCATCTAAATCAATGTCGCCGAGTACGTTTTCAAGAGAAACCTTACCGTCATTCTTAGTTTCTTCTTCAGTATCGCTTTCAACACCTTCAATATTTACGTTAATATTGAAATCGTCTACGTCATCAATGCTTTCCTGAATTTCAACTTCAGTATTATCTTCTCTTAAAATCTTAATATCAAGACCTAATGCCTGTAATTCCTTTAAGAGAACCTTGAAAGATTCTGGAACACCAGGTTCAGGTATATTTTCGTCCTTAACAATAGCTTCATATGTCTTAACACGACCTACAATATCATCAGACTTAACTGTTAATATTTCCTGTAATGTGTAAGATGCACCATATGCCTCTAATGCCCAAACTTCCATTTCACCAAATCTCTGACCACCGAACTGAGCTTTACCACCAAGTGGCTGCTGAGTTACAAGTGAGTAAGGACCAGTAGAACGAGCATGAATCTTATCGTCTACAAGGTGGTGGAGCTTGAGGTAGTGCATGAAACCAATAGTTGTTGGGTTATCAAATTCTTCACCAGTACGACCATCACGGAGCTTAACTCTACCTGTATGGTCAATAGGAACACCTCTCCATTCATCTCTGTGGTCAAGGTGGTTACCTAAGTATTCAAGAACTTCTGGCTTAAGTGTTTCAGCCCACTTGTCCTTAAATTCTTCCCAAGACTTGTTAGCATAATCGTTTGCCATATCAAGGGACTGCATAATATCTTCTTCGTTTGCACCTTCGAATACTGGAGTAGAAACCTTCCAGCCAAGGGCATTACTTGCAAGACCTAAGTGGATTTCAAGTACCTGACCGATGTTCATTCGAGAAGGTACGCCCAATGGGTTAAGAACGATGTCAAGTGGACGACCATTTGGTAAGTATGGCATATCTTCAACAGGTAAAACTCTTGAAACTACACCCTTGTTACCATGACGACCGGCCATCTTATCACCAACGGAAATCTTTCTCTTCTGAGCAATATATACTCTTACGTTCTGATTTACGCCAGGAGCGAGTTCGTCACCATTTTCTCTAGTAAATACCTTAACGTCAACAACGATACCACCGGCACCATGAGGTACTCTTAATGAAGTATCTCTAACTTCTCTTGCCTTTTCACCGAAGATAGCTCTAAGAAGTCTTTCTTCAGCTGTTAATTCAGTTTCACCCTTTGGTGTAACCTTACCAACAAGAATATCGTTAGGTGAAACTTCTGCACCAATACGGATAATACCTGTTTCATCAAGGTCCTTAAGAGCATCATCACCTACATTAGGGATGTCTCTTGTAATTTCTTCATCACCAAGCTTAGTATTTCTAGCTTCTGATTCATATTCTTCAATATGGATAGATGTGTAAACATCGTCCATAACAAGTCTTTCACTTAAAAGTACGGCATCTTCGTAGTTGTAACCTTCCCAAGTCATGAAACCGATAAGTGGGTTCTTACCAAGGGCAAGTTCGCCGTTCTTAGTAGAAGGACCATCAGCAATAATCTGACCCTTCTTGATGCTATCGCCTTTGTTTACGATAGGTCTCTGGTTTACACAGTTAGACTGGTTAGAACGCTTGAATTTAAGAAGTTCGTATACCTGTCTTCTGTCATCACTGTTTTTAACAACAATCTTAGCTGCATCTACGGCTTCAACAACACCGTCCTGTTCAGCAACAACAACGTCACCTGAGTCCTTAGCAGCCTTCATTTCCATACCTGTACCTACAACTGCTGAATCAGTAGTAAGAAGTGGAACAGCCTGACGCTGCATGTTGGAACCCATGAGGGCTCTTGTTACGTCGTCGTTCTGTAAGAAAGGAATAAGGGCTGTGGCTACAGATACAAGCTGACGTGGAGATACGTCCATTAAGTCAACATTTGCTGGAGCAACCTGTACATTTTCTTCGCCGTCTCGACAAGTAACCTTATCGTGAACGAAATGGTTATTTTCGTCTAATGGTTCGTTTGCCTGAGCAATAATGTACTTTTCTTCTTCATCAGCTGTTACATAGATAACATCTTCAGTAACAACCGGAACTTCACCAGATTTATCTACAATTCTGTATGGAGCTTCAATAAAACCATATTTATTAATCTTTGCATAACAAGCAAGAGAGTTAATAAGACCGATGTTAGGACCTTCAGGTGTTTCGATAGGACACATTCTACCGTAATGTGATGAATGTACATCTCGAACTTCGAAACCGGCTCTATCTCTTGATAAACCACCAGGACCTAAGGCAGAAAGTCTTCTCTTGTGAGTTAATTCACTAAGAGGGTTATTCTGATCCATAAACTGTGATAACTGAGAACTACCAAAGAATTCCTTAATAGCTGCAGTAACCGGCTTAATATTAATAAGAGATTGTGGAACAATAGAATCGTGGTCCTGAGTTGTCATTCTTTCTCTTACAACTCTTTCCATTCTTGACATACCGATTCTGAACTGGTTCTGTAAAAGTTCACCAACGGCTCTAATACGTCTGTTGCCAAGGTGGTCAATATCATCTCTTGTACCGATACCGTAGTCAAGGTGGATACAGTAGTTAATAGAAGCCATAATATCTTCCATAGTAATATGCTTTGGAACAAGTTCGTGCATATTAGCCTTAACTGCTGCCTTAAAACTATCAGCATCATCATTTGCTTCAAGAATATTCATAAGCACTGGAAGGTAAACCTTTTCTTCAATGCCTAAATCTTCTTTAGTAAGACCAAACTGTTCAATATAACCGTCAATATCAACTGCAAGGTTAGAAAGAACCTTAGTTGTCTTGCCTTCTTCAATTTCGTCAATTCTTACTGTAACAGATGGAGCACCTGCGTTCTGAATCTTATCACAAAGTTCATCAGTAAGCTTAGTACCGGCTTCGCAAATAACTTCGCCAGTCATTGGGTCTGCTACATCTTCAGCAAGAATATAGCCAGAAACTCTGTTCTTTAAGAGAAGCTTTTTGTTGAACTTATAACGACCAACATGAGCAAGGTCATATCTCTTAGGGTCATAGAACATATTGTTTAAAAGCTGCTGACTTGAATCTACTGTAGGTGGTTCGCCTGGACGAATCTTCTTGTAGATTTCAATAAGACCTTCTTCATAGCTGTCAGTAGGGTCTTTTTCAAGAGTAGCCATAATCTTTGGTTCTTCACCAAATAAGTCAATAATGTCCTGCTTATTACCGATACCTAAAGCACGAATAAGAACTGTTACAGGAACTTTTCTTGTTCTATCTACTCTTACAGAGAATACATCGTTTGAATCTGTTTCGTATTCAAGCCAAGCACCTCTGTTAGGGATTACAGTTGAAGTAAGAAGGTTCTTACCAACCTTATCCTTAGCTATATCATAGTAAATACCAGGAGAACGAACAAGCTGGCTGACAATAACTCTTTCGGCACCGTTAATAACGAATGTACCTGTATCTGTCATAATAGGGAAATCACCCATGAAGATTTCCTGTTCTCTGATTTCGTCAATTTCCTTATTACGAAGTCTTACCTTAACTCTGATAGGTGCTGAGTATGTTGCATCTCTGTCTTTACATTCAGAAATAGACCACTTAGCATTTTCCTTGTCAAAGGTAAAGTCCACAAACTCAAGAATTAAATTACCACTATAATCGGTAATAGGTGAAATATCGTCAAATACTTCATACAGGCCCTCTTCCAAAAACCATTTGTAGCTGTCAGTCTGTAACGCCAGTAAGTCAGGCATATCGAGTACTTCTTTTACTCTGGCATAACTCATACGCATTGCGTCGCCATAATAGACTGGGCGTATTCTGTTCTTTTCCATTGGCATTTTCACTCCTTATAAATTTTTATAGAAACTTTTCTATATGTTATCTTTCCTTAAAGGTAAATTGTAAACATCAATTCATTTTATTCACAAAATGTTTACAAAAATCTATTGATTTTTTAAATCATTAATGCTATAATAATTTCAATCTGATATTTAGATTACCTTATTAGGTGCAATTCAATATTGTATCATTTTTAAGCCCCTTTGTCAAGGGAATTGTAGGCAAAATCTGTGTGTTTTGTCTTATTTTTTTGTCCAGCGTTTTTAGCCTTTTCACTTTTGTGGAATGGCTTTTTTGTTTTTATAATATATCAATATTTTAAATGTTTGTTAATTATATTTAAACTTCACCTTTAATTTTACATTCGTATAGAAGAAACTCTCTATTTTTTAACTTTTGTCACGAAATGTCACGGTGTTGGCATTATAATATTCCCGTAAAATACGTTAATTGTTTTACTCTATCCAAAAAATGAATAATGAAAATGGTTTTCCTGCAAAATCAACAGTTTTAAATTTGTTAAATTTAGATATACCAATTTTGGGTTTATTGTGGTATAATAAACTGAATTTTAGTAAGCAAAAACAATTTATACACTTATCCACAGGTTGTGGATAACTTTGTGTACAACTGTTTATAAATATGTTAATTATATGTGAGTTATTCACAATGATATATTAAATTGCTGGTCTTTCCAGACTTATCCACATAAGTTGATAACCTATGATAAAATATACTTGTTAATTATTGTCAACATATTTATTAACAAATTAGAGAAAGGACACATTATGAAATCCATACAGGAATATTGGGACCAAACTCTGCAATGTATGCAGCACGAATTGAATGTATCTGAAATAAAAATAAATGCTTTCTTCCGTTCAATAAAGCCAGTTGATGTAAAAGGTGATACCCTTATTCTTTCTGTTGATATAGGTTTTTACAAGGAAACTATAAAGAAAACTTTTGATTCTAGCCTTAAAGAGGCTTTAACCATTGTTTTTGGTAAGCCTATGAACTATAGAATTTTTACTGAAGCAGAGCTTGAAACTGCTAAGTTTGATGAAATAGAAGAAAAGCCGGTTAAAGAAGAAGTAGAGGATATGACTGGCAACAAAAGCTATGTGCGTGAAAACGGACTTAAGACAAACTATGAATTTGATAATTATATAGTAGGTTCTTCTAATAATTTCGCCTATGCTGCTGCTGTTGGTGTGGCTGAAAACCCTGGTACAGAATACAATCCTTTGTTTCTCTATGGTGGTGCAGGTCTTGGTAAAACTCACCTTATGCACGCCATTGGTAATTACTATTATAGAGAACAGCCTGAGGCTAAAATACTCTACGTTTCTTGCGAAGCCTTTACAAATGAGCTTATAAAGGCTATTCAGGAAAAGAAAACTATTGAATTTAAGGAAAAATACAGACGACTTGATATGCTTTTAATTGATGACGTTCAATTTTTAGCCGGTAAGGAAAGTGTTCAGGAAGAATTTTTCCATACTTTCAATGACCTTGTAAATGCAAATAAACAAATTGTAATTTGTTCTGATAGAAAACCTAATGAAATCGCTACTCTTACAGATAGACTTGTATCCCGTATGCAGTCTGGTATTATAGCCGATATTACTTTCCCTAGTTACGAAACTAGAGCTGCTATTTTGCAGAAAAAGGCTGAACAAATGGGTGTGTTTATACCTGATGATGTTATTGCCCTTATTGCCAACAGCTCTCAGTCTAACATTAGAGAAATGGAAGGTCTTTTAAAGAAGGTTGAAGCATATTCTAAGTTTACTAATAAGGAAATAAATCTTGAACTTGCTGAGGAAGCCTTAAAGGATGTTTTAGAGTCTAATAAGCCTAATATTACTGTTGAGTATATACAGGAAATTGTAGCTGATTATTATAAAACTTCTACTTCTGAACTTTGCTCAAAGAGAAGAACTCAGCCTTTAGCTACTTATAGACAGCTTGCTATGTACCTTTGCCGTAAGTATTTGGAAGACTCCCTTGCCGTAATTGGTGGTAAGTTTGGTGGTCGTGACCACACTACTGTTATGCACAGCTGTGATAAGATTACTGCTATGCTTGAGTCTGATGATAAGTTAAATCAAGACTTGTTTGTAATTGATAAACGTATTAAAGGATAATTTTTGAGTTCCTTAGTTTTTGATGAAGGAACTTTGATATAATATTTCATTTTTGTTTTTGGATAGCTTTTTACACATTTCTAAAAAGTTGAAAAAAATTTTTCACAGGAAATGTGTAATTAAAGTTGTCCATATATTTTCACATTTTGATGTGGAAAAGTGGCTAACTTCTTGTGGATTGTTGTGTGTAAAAATTTGACATTTTTTTGCCTTGTTAAAAAGTTAATAACATGGTAAAAATCCGGTAAGTTATACACATATATATACACAGGAAAAAATCAGGTAAATACTGGGGTTGAATGGGTTTTCAATGTTATCCACCGCCCCTACTACTACTTCTACTACCTTTTTATATATTTATTGTTTATATATATATTCATTAGGTGGGGTGGGTGTGTATATTTGAGGTAGCTTTTCGACATTTTTAACTTTGTTGTTTATTTCTTTTATTTTTTTATTACTTATTAACAGGAGATGTATTTATGAAATTAGAATGTTCTAAAAAATCTTTGCTTAATGCTATTAATATAGTTAGTAAAGCTGTTTCTACTAGAAGTACATTGCCTATACTTAACTGTATTCTTCTTACAGGTGATAGAGAAGGCTTTAGACTTTTAGCTAGTGATAGAGAATTAAGTATTGAAACTGATAATATTGAATCAGATTTGTATGAAAAGGGTTCAGTAGCTATTGATGCAAAAATGTTTGCTGATATTATTAAGGCTTTACCTACTGAAATGGTTACTTTAACTGTTGATGAAAAAAATGTTTGCCATATTAAATCCGGTAAGTCTGAATTTACTATTAATGGTCAGCCAGCTGAACAGTTCCCAGAAGTTCCGGTTGTAAATAAGAGAGAAAACATCGTTTTAAAGTCTGCTGATATTAAAAATATGATTAAACAGACTATTTTTTCTGTTGCAACTGACGAAAGTAAGCCTATTTTAACCGGTGAACTTTTTAAGTTTGATGAAAATTGCTTTAATGCTGTAGCTATTGACGGCTTTAGAGTAAGTTGGAGAAAAACTGTTTGCGAATATGACGGCTATACTGAAATGGTTGTTCCTTCTAAGACTCTTAACGAGCTTGCTAGACTTTTATCTGATGATGAAAACGAAAAAGCTACTATTTACTATTCTTCTAGCTACATTCTTTTTGAAATTAAGGGTTGTACTATTGTTTCAAGACTTTTAGATGGCGAATTTTTAAATTATGAAAACTTATTTGTAGAAAATAGTCTAGTAAAATTGACTGCTAACACTCACGAACTTTTAAGTGCTTTTGAAAGAGCAACTATTGTTTCTGAGGACAATAAGAAAACTCCTGTTATATTGACTATAAAGGAAAATAATTTAAATATCAAAACTACTACTGACAGAGGTTTGGTAAATGAAGATGTGCCTATTACTCTTGATGGAGAAGAACTTGTAATTACATTTAATGCTAGATACATTATTGATATTCTCAAGGTTGTTGAAGAAGAATATGTAACAATGAACTTTAATACTAACAAGAGTCCTTGTATTGTAACCGGTGTTACTAATCACGATTATAAGTACCTTGTATTACCTATTAATCCTAGATAGTTTTTAGAATAAATGTTTGAAAATGGTTGTTTTTGAATAGCAAAAAATCTGTACTAATTGAAACATAGTTTCGATGTAGGCTCTTTTATGTAAGGAGATTTATTATGAATGTTTATATTAAAGATAATTTTATAAAATTACAGCAGGCACTTAAATTGGCTGGTTTTGTTGACCAAGGTTCTGATGCCAAAATGCTTATACAAGATGGTAATGTAAAGGTAAATGGTGCTGTATGCACTATGCGAGGTAAAAAACTTGTAGCCGGCGACAAGGTAGAAATGGACGGCGAAAGTTTTATTATTGCTGAAAAATAGTATTTTTAAGTGTATATTGTTTAATTAGAAAAGTCTGTTTTGCAACAGGCTTTTTTAAGCTGATTTTTTGGGAGATTTTTTATGAAAGTAGACAGATTGTGTTTGAAAAATTATAGAAATATTGATTTAGTAGATATTGAATTTTCTCCTTATGTAAATATACTTTACGGAGATAACGCACAGGGTAAGACTAACATATTGGAGTCTCTTTTTTTGTGTGCTACCGGTAGAAGCCAGAGGACTAGAAATGATAAAGAATTAATACAGTTTGACAATCAATCTGCCCATATTAGCTGTTATGTGAGTAAAGAAAATTATCAGGATAAAATTGATATACACTTAAAAAATGGAGAGAAAAAGGGTATTGCCGTAAACAGTATTCCAATTAGGAGATTAGGTGATTTATTTGGCACAATAAATATTGTACTTTTTTCTCCTGAAGATTTAATGCTTGTAAAAGAGGGTCCGGCTCTTAGACGAAGATATATGGATATAGAGCTTTGTCAGTTAAGTAAGGTCTATTATTTTAATTTACAAAAATACTATAAGATACTAAAAGAACGAAATACACTTCTAAAGAAAATGGCAAAAAATGGCTCATTATTAGAAGATACACTGGATATATGGGATAAGCAACTTTGTGCTTATGGCACAAAGTTAGCTGATGAGAGAAAAAATTTTATTGAGAATTTGAACTTAAAGGCCGAGAGAATACATTGTGATATTTCTGCCAGTAAGGAAAATTTGAAAATAGAGTATAAAGAATCTGTGGACTATAATAATTTTTATGAAAAAATGGTCAAAAACAGAGATAAGGACATTTTTTATGGCAACACCTGCGTTGGTATACACAAAGACGATATGGTTTTTTATATAAATGGCAACAATGCCAGAGATTATGCCTCACAGGGTCAGCAGAGAACAATATGCCTTAGCTTAAAAATGGCAGAAGTGGAATTGATAAAGGAAAAGACCGGAGCTTATCCTGTGCTTTTACTTGATGATGTACTGTCTGAACTAGACAAAAACAGACAGGATTATATACTGAAAAGCATAAATAATATACAGACTATTATTACTTGTACAGGACTTGATGAAATCACCAGAAATATAGGCGATAAAATAAAAATATTTAGGGTTAAAGAGGGAAAAATCCTTTAAATTTTGGTTGAATTGTGGTATAATAGAGGGGTATAGATAAAGGTAAGTTAATGAAATTTAAACTAAAAAACTATGTATTAGAGAATATTTAGTTTTTATATTGTTAATTTTGAAGTATTTTCAATGACTGAAGGTCTTGATTTACATTTTAAATTTCTGCTTGCCCAGTTGGAGGAATAAAAATGGCACAACAGGATTACAATGAAAATCAAATACAGATACTTGAGGGTCTTGAGGCTGTAAGAGTTCGCCCTGGTATGTATATTGGTTCTACCTCTATTAGAGGTCTTCATCATTGTGTTTATGAAATCGTGGATAATGCTGTCGATGAGGCACTTGCAGGCTATTGTACAGATATTGAGATAACAATAAACCCAGATGATACTGTAACTGTATTTGATAATGGTCGAGGAATACCAGTAGGTATTCATCCACAAAAGGGAATACCTGCCGTAGAGGTAGTATTCACAATTCTTCATGCCGGTGGTAAGTTCGGTGGTGGAGGATACAAGGTTTCCGGTGGTCTTCACGGTGTAGGTGCATCTGTTGTAAATGCTTTAAGTGAATGGCTTGTAGTTGATATTTATCACGATGGCAATATTTACAGACAGCATTATGCAAGAGGTAAGGTGCAGGATAAATTGACTATTGTTGGTCAATGTCCAAAGGAACAGACTGGTACTAAAATTACATTTAAGCCAGATGCTGAAATATTTGAAGAAACACATTTTGATTATGCTACTTTAAGAGAACATTTTCAGGAAACAGCCTTCCTTACTAAGGGCGTAAAGATTATTTTCAAAGATGAAAGAGAAGGTCAGCAGGCTGAAAATGTATTCCACTATGAAGGTGGTATTCGTGAGTTTGTAGAGCATATAAACAAAACCAGAGAAACTTCATACGATGAAATATTCTATTGCGAAGGTATGAAAGATGATATTGCTGTTGAAGTTGCTTTCCAGCATTATGACGGATATAACGAAGTTAATTTCTCTTACGTAAACAATATCAATACTGTAGACGGTGGTACTCACGTAATGGGCTTTAGAAGTGCTCTTACAAAGACTATTAACGACTATGGCCGTAAATTTGGTCTTTTAAAGGCTAGTGACAAAAACCTTACAGGTGAAGATATAAGAGAAGGTCTTACTTCTGTTATCAGTGTTAAAATTCCAGACCCACAGTTTGAAGGTCAGACAAAGGGCAAACTTGGTACAAGTGAAGCAACAAGTGCTGTTGCAACTGTATTAAGCGAAAAATTGGAATACTTCCTTGAAGAAAATCCTACAATAGCAAAAGCTATTTTTGAAAAGTCTATGGTTGCATCAAGAGCTAGAGAAGCAGCTAGAAAGGCTAGAGAACTTGTAAGAAGAAAATCTCCTCTTGAGTCAGGTAGACTTCCTGGTAAATTGACAGACTGTTCATCTAATGACCCGTCTGAAAGCGAAATTTACATCGTAGAGGGTAATTCTGCCGGTGGTTCTGCTGTTGGTGCAAGAAACCCTAGAGTACAGGCTGTATTGCCTTTAAGAGGTAAAATACTAAACGTAGAAAAAGCAAGACTTGATAGAATACTTGGTAATGAAGAAATTAGAGCAATGATAACAGCCTTTGGTACTGGTATTCACGAAGATTTTGATATATCTAAACTTAGATACCACAAAATTATTCTTATGACCGATGCCGATGTTGATGGTGCTCATATTGCAACATTACTTTTGACATTTATATTCAGATTTATGCCTGACCTTATTAAAGAGGGTTATGTGTACTTAGCACAACCACCACTTTATAAGTTAGAGAAGAATAGAAAAGCTTACTATGCTTATTCAGATGAAGAAAGAGATAGTATTATTTCTGAAATCGGTTCTGACGGTATGAGTCCTATTCAGAGATATAAGGGTCTTGGTGAAATGGACCCTGAACAGCTTTGGGACACTACTATGAACCCAGAAAATCGTATTCTTGTAAAGGTTACTATTGATGATGCCAGAGTGGCAGATGCAATTTTTGACCAGCTTATGGGCGATAATGTTGAGCCTAGACGTGAATTTATACAGGAAAACGCAAAATATGTTACTAATCTTGATGTTTAGTATACAGTAAAGGATTGAAATTATGGATGAAAACAATGTAACCTATGATAAAATTGTAGACGTTGAAATATCTGACAAAATGAAAAGTGCATACATAGACTATGCAATGAGTGTTATTGTATCAAGAGCTTTACCAGACGTTAGAGATGGTTTAAAGCCTGTTCATAGACGTATTTTGTTTGATATGAACGAACTCCACCTTGACCCATCAAAGGGCTACAAGAAGTCTGCTCGTATTGTTGGTGATACAATGGGTAAATATCACCCTCACGGTGATTCATCAATATACGATGCTTTAGTTCGTCTTGCTCAGGATTTCTCTATGAGATACCCTCTTGTTGACGGTCATGGTAACTTTGGTTCGATTGATGGTTTTCAGGCTGCGGCTTCAAGATATACAGAAGCTAAAATGGCTAAAATCACAGTTGAAATGCTTAGAGATATTGATAAAAATACTGTTGATTTTATGGACAACTATGACGGCGAGTACAAAGAACCTACTGTACTTCCATCAAGATTTCCAAACCTTCTTGTAAATGGTTCAAATGGTATTGCCGTAGGTATGGCAACTAATATACCACCACACAACCTTACAGAAGTAATCAATGCTGCTGTCAAAATGATTGACAACAAAATTGAAGAAAATAGAGATACAGAAATTGATGAAATAATGGACATCATAAAGGGTCCGGACTTCCCAACAGGTGCTAATATCTTAGGTAGAGCAGGTATTGAATCTGCTTACAGAACAGGTAGAGGCAGAATTAGAATGAGAGCTCAATGCGAAATTAGACCTCTTTCTAATGGCAAGGAAGAAATTGTTGTAACTGAAATTCCTTATCAGGTAAACAAGTCCAGAATGATAAGTGGTATTGCTGACCTTGTAAAGGATAAGAAAATTGAAGGTATTGCCGATATTAAGGACCATTCAGACAGAAATGGTATTAATATTACTATTGAGTGTAAAAAGGATTACAGTGCTCAGATTATACTTAATCAGCTTTATAAATACTCACAGTTACAGGAAACTTACAGCGTAAACTTCCTTACAATAGTTGACGGTGTTCCTAGAACACTTAACTTAAAGGAAATGCTTTCTTATTACCTTGAATTTCAGGAAGAAGTTGTTACAAGAAGAACACAGTTTGACTTGGACAAGGCTCTTGCAAGAATGCACATTGTAGAAGGTCTTTTAAAGGCTCTCGACAATATTGACGAGGTAATTAATATTCTCAGAAGTTCTAAAACTAGAGATGAGGCTAAGACTAGATTAATGGATAGATTTGGATTTACTGAAATTCAGGTTAATGCTATTTGTGATATGCGTCTTATCCGTTTAATCGGTTTGGAAAGAGAAAAACTTGAAACTGAAAAGAATGACTTGACTGCATTTATTGCTGAAATGAGAGCAATTCTTGCTGATAAGAATAAGCTTATTACAGTTATTAAAAACGAACTTATTGAAATCAGAGATAAGTATGGTGATGCAAGAAGAACTCGTTTCGTAGCTGATATGGGCGAAATAAATTACGAAGACTTAATTGCCGATGATATGAGTGTTATTACAATGACACAGATGAATTATGTAAAGAGAATTGGTCTTGATACTTACAGAATTCAGAACAGAGGTGGTAAGGGTATAAAGGGTATGCAGACTAGAGAGGAAGACGTTGTAACTAAGTTGTTCCTTAGCTCTAACCATAGCTATCTCCTTTACTTTACTGATATGGGTCGAGTTTATAGAACAAAGACTTACAACATTCCTGAGGCAGGCAGAACTGCTAAGGGTACTCCTGTTGTAAATATTATTGAAAAGTCTCCGGAAGAAAAGATTAGCGAAATTATACCGGTTAAGGAATTTTCAGATAACGAATACCTTGTTATGGTAACAAAGAATGGTATTATAAAGAAAACTCCGGCTAGTGAATACGAAAGTATTAGAAAGAGTGGTAAGATTGCCATTACTCTTAAAGAGGGTGACGAACTTATTTCTATATTCAAGACTACTGGTAACGACAATATTTTCCTTGCTACAAGAAATGGTATGGCAATTTGCTTTAATGAAAATGATGCAAGAGCTGTTGGTCGTACAGCATCTGGTGTAAAGGCTATTGACCTTGCCGATGGCGATTATGTTGTAGGTGCTGAACCGGTTAGAGAGGACAGCAAGGTCCTTCTTGTAACTGACGGTGGTTATGGTAAGTGTACTGACCTTACAAGTTTCCGTATACAGCACAGAGGTGGTAAGGGCTTAAAGGCTTACAAGATTACAGAAAAGACCGGTAATATTATAGGTATTTCAATGGTTAATGACAGCGAAGAACTTATAATGGTTACAAGTGAAGGTGTTGTAATCAGAATTAGAATTAAAGACATTGCAACTACTACCGGTAGAATTACACAGGGTGTAAGATTAATAAACCTTGATGATGGCGTAACAGTTGTTAGTATGGATAAGATTTCAGCTGAAGATGCAGTTGAAGAAGAATCAGAAGAAAACAACACAGAAGTTACTACTGAAACAACTGAAGAATAAAATGGTTAAAGTCCTAAGGAGATAATCTTTAGGGCTTTTTTCTATAGTGGCAATATTGTGCTAACGGAATTTCCCAAAGGTTAAAAATAAAAACCCCAACTATTTTCAGTTGGGATGATAGTATGTAGACAATAACTGTCTTTTAATATTCAATACCTTTTCTAGCCTTAATACCTCTTTTATAAGGGTGTTTTACAGGATTTATTTCACTTACGTAGTCAGCTAGGTCTACTAAGTAATCCGGGGCATTTCTGCCGGTCATAACTACTTCTGTGTTGTTATGATTTTTTAAATAGTTTAAGAGAATATCTTTATCTAAATATCCATAGTTTACAGCACCTATTACTTCATCAAGTATAAGCATATCCGGCTGAGTTTCTATGGCAGACAAAAGCATTTCATTGTGAGTTTCTCTTAAAAGAGGAATATTGTCATAGTCAAAAGAGGTTGCTCTGTTACATCTTATAATTTCCACGTTTTCCAGCTTTTCAAGAGTCTTTACTTCTCCGGTAGGTGTTCCTTTCAAAAATTGAACAAATGTCACTTTAAGGCCGTTTCCTAAGGCTCTGACAGCCATTCCTGTTGCAGATGTGGTCTTGCCTTTTCCGTTGCCTGTTAAAATATGAATCAAACCTGTCATATATATCTCCTAAAAAGAAAAGGGCTGAATTAATCAGCCCTTATATTATATTATCTTTCAGTTATTGTAACAGTAAAGTCGTAAGAGTCTTCTTCTTTGCTATTATCACCCTGTGCAATAACAGTAAATGTCTTACGTCCTGTCTTAGTAGGGTTAAAGTCGATGTTCCAAGTATATTCGTCATCGTCTTCGTCATCAGGTGACTTATAAACCTTAGAAATTCTATCGCCGGCGCTATCTTCAACCCAAACCTTCTGAGCACTGTTTGAAGTAATAACTTCAACTTCAATGCTATCATCAAGTGAGAATGAAGTACCGTCAACATTTACCTTAGAAATCTTAATAGGGTCTGAATTGTCACCATTAATTGTAAGGGCATATTCATTACCTGCACCACCGTCAGAGCTATATGCGTGAACATAGTAAGTATCTCTGATTTCTTCTACCTTAAAGCTAAGGTCGAAAGATTTAGTATCGCCACCAGAGTTCTTAGAACCACTTGAGTTCTTATCAAGGGCAGAAGAACTGCTACCTCTTGTTATTGTTACATAACTTGTACCATAAGAAGCAGTAACTCTAAATTTAGCAGTATCGCCAGTTTCAATGTTTGATGACCTCTGTTCTACATTAAGGATAAGAGGAGAGCCTTTGCTCCAGTTCTTAGCATTAAATGAGAAGTCATAAGTTTCTGAATTGTCATCGCTGTCATAAGCATATACAGTATAGTTATGCTTACCACTAGACTTAACTGTCATATTTACATTCCAAGTAATTTTGTTACTTGTTTTAGAAGTATAGAAGCCAGAAGATGCAACAACTCTGTCATCATCATCTCTAATTTCTACTTTCTTAGCACCAGTGCCAGTGTAGATTGTAACAGTTGATTCTACATCAGTGTAAATGTAGTTACTTGGAGTTACAACATCACTAATATCAAGGCTGCTGCTACTAGAGCTTGAAGAAGAATCTACGTCAATAGTAACAGTTTCGTAAGAGTCTTCGTAACCTTCACCCTTTACGTAAAGGTAAACATAGAGTTTAGAAGTACCCTTTGAGCTCATTTTTACTTTACCGGTAAATACTCTGTTGCTACCATCTTCATCGTAGTCAGAAACAACAACGTCTTCATCATTAAAGTTATTAGTAATCTTAACTTTAGAAATATCAGACTTAGTTGTAATAGTAAGTTTAGCATAGTCATTCTTGCTTAATGATGTACTAGCTGTCTTTAATTTAACCATATAGTCAGACTTGTAAGATGAGCTACTAGAGCTTGAATTACTTGAGTTTGAGTTATCATTACTTGAGCTACTAGCAGTCTTAACAATAATAGATGCTGACTTTGAAGAATTAGCATTATTAGAGAAGGCTGTTCCGTTACCAGGCTGAGCCTTTACTGTAGCTACAGTTTCTGATGAACCGGAATTAGTAAATGTATGACGGCATTGGAATGTTCTTGTACCGTCTGAGTTAGATGTATATTCATTTACATCTTCGTAAACATTACCCGTTGAGGCATCAGCAAATCTAACAACTGCTGTATTAGCATCAGCAACTGCTGTAAATGTAACAGCATTACCGGAATCAACAACACTTGTGTTTACAGCTAGTGAAGATACTGTAAGGTTATCTGCTGATGTTGTTGTGCTAGTGTTAGTATTAGTATTTGTGTTAGTGTTAGTGTTAGTGTTAGTGTTAGTATTGCTTGAGCTGTTATTAGTTGTAGAGCTTGTTGTAATATGTACACTTCTTGTGTCATTATCCCAAGTTACAGTAGCACCAATAGATTCAGCAAGCATACGAATAGGCATTAATGTTCTGTTGTTTTTATTAATAGAAGCAGTATCGAAAGTCTGCTTAACACCATTAATATAAACTATCTTAGAACGCATTGTATGAGCAATAGTAACGCCTTCTCTTGTGAATGTAAGTGTTTCAGTTTTTGAGTTCCAATCAATAGTAAGACCCAAAGCATCACAAGTTGTACGAATAGGCACGTAAGTTCTATTCTGGAAAATCTGTGGCTGGGCATCATTAGCTGCAAAAGTAATAGCCTTGTTGTTAAGGTAAACAGGGACTACTTCTGTTGCTCCAAAGGATATTGATGGGAAGCAAAGTGTAGTTACCATCATTAAAAACGAAAGTAACAACCCAGTTAATCTTTTCATAAAAATTCCTCCCTGAAAAAAGATTATTGAATAGTTTCAATCTCTGTTATTATACCATAAATTTAGGTGCTTTTCCAATTTTGCATTACGTTTTAATAAATTTGTAATACTGAAAAATTTTGGTACTTTATGTAATATTTTGTGAACTTTATTACTAATGTGTTAAATAAAAAAGTCCCAGAGATAGTACCTCTAGGACTTTTTTATTTCTTAGATAATTGTGTTTAATATTATCATATTTTGCCTAGAGCAAATGTAATAATAAATGTAAGTATGTATTAGATACCGTAAGTTTCTCTGTACTTCTTCATAGCTTCAAGGTGTTCCTTGCCGTCAATAGTACCGTCTTCAATAGCTTCAATAATATCAACTACTGTAACAATAGGGTAAACTCTGATACCAAATTCATCATAAACTTCCTGTACTGCTGACTTTTCGCCCTTACCCTTTTCCATTCTATCAACAGAAATAATAACAGCATTTACGTTTACATCAGCTGTAGCCTTAAGGAGTGGGAGAGTTTCTCTGATTGCTGTACCGGCAGTAATAACGTCTTCAATAATAGTTACGTTATCGCCGTCCTTCATCTTGTAACCTACCATTACGCCACCTTCGCCGTGGTCCTTAGCTTCTTTTCTGTTAAAGCAGTAGTTCATAGAACGGCCAGTTTCGTTGTAAACAGCAATAGCAACACTTACAGCAAGAGGAATACCCTTGTATGCCGGACCGTAAAGAACGTCAGAGTCAATACCGTTTTCAGCAAGACACTGAGCATAGAATTCGCCTAACTTAGCAATATGTTCGCCAGTCTTGTAGTTACCAGTGTTAATGAAGTAAGGAGCTTTTCTGCCACTTTTAAGAGTGAATTCACCAAAAGTAAGAACTCCGGCATCACACATAAACTTAATAAAATCTTTCTTATAACTCATTTTTTTACCTCCGAAAAAAATATATATTTTGATATTTTGAATATACCATATTTTTAAGGCTATTTCAAGGAAATAGGGGAATTATTAATTGTAAAAAATATTTAATATTTATTTGTGAGGAGAATTATTGTTTGATTTATTTGTATGTGGTAAAATATAAGTACGAATTAAAAAGTGAATAAGGAGGCAGTTTATATGAAAAAAATCGCTTTATTTCTCTGCTTTGTAATGCTTTTTACAGCAAGTACATTTGCAGCATCTACAAACAGTGTTTCAAGAGAAGGAGGAGCTTACAAGGAGTATACACCTTTGGGATTTATGACATTTAATATTCGTCCTTTAGATGAAGTTACAACAGGTTCTTCTATTATTCTTACTTTTGAAACAGCAAAAGTTTTTGACCAGTCAGTTATTGATGGTACATCAACTGATACAAATGCTCTTGGCTACAACTCAACAGGTTACCAGTACAGTTACTATGACTGGAACAGTACACAGGGCTTTTATGATGTAATGCCACAGGTAAGCACTAATCAGTTGCCTTACAAGATTAGAAGAATAAACGATAATCAGATTGAAGTAAATCTTATTAATGTACCTAGTAATTATGCCGGTGGCAATCTTTTAGACATTAATGGTGTAAATAATGAGCCTTACTACAGTATTCCTTGTGTTGTATATACTTATGGCACTGGTGATGTAAAGGTTACTATTGACTCTAATTCAAGTACAATTACCGGTGGTATTATATTAAGTGGTAGTACAAATTCTGGTAAGAAAGATACTACAACTACAGTAACTACTAATGAATCTACCACTGAAACAACTACAGAAACTGTTTCTGAAACTACAACAGAAAGCAATGTAACCAAATTTACAAATACTGTAAAGGCTACAGTAGGTAGCAATATTTTAGTTGTAAATAACTCTAACTATACCATTGATACAGCTCCTTTCATACAAAAGAGCAGTAGTTCTACTCTTATTCCTTTAAGAGCTGTAACAACATCTTTAACAGGTAAAGATGAAAATAGTGATATTGTAACTTGGGATGCAGAAACAAAAACTGCAACAATTAATTATGGTGGAAATAAAATTCAGTTCACTGCCGGTTCTGAATATGTAACAATAAATGGAAAATCTCAAAAAATGGCTTACGGTGTTTATGCTGAAATAAAGGATAGCCGTATGTTTGTACCATTTAGAACTCTTGGAGAGGCTGTTGGTGCTAAGGTAGATTGGGACGCAGAAACAAAGACTGCTATATTTAATTAAGCTATTTGTAAAATAAGTACAAAATATTAAATAATAATATATTTTGTTAAAAAACAGTATTTTTTTGTAAAATATAATTTTATTGTTGATTTTTTATTGTATTTGTATTATTATATAGGCATAAAAATGGCTTTAAACCTAGATAATAAGGGGGTTAAGGACATTTATAGCGAAAAAGGTGACATTTTGTCGATAAAAGGCGAAAGAAAATCCTTTACAAATTTAAAAAATTAATATATACTAATAACTGAGTTAGATGAGTTGAAGATATACAGAACGCAGTATATGAGCTACAAATCTACTCCGAGCAAATGGCAACTAATTCCTTTGCCGATTTGCACGTTTGGGAATATTTACCTTTTTGGACGTATTTCATCCTAAAATGGTATACAGAAATAGCAGTCTTCGGGCTGCTATTTTTGTTTTTGAAATAAAAACTTTGAAATTAAATATAAAAAATTTATTATTTCTATAATAAAAAAATGCAATTTTCAAAAAAATAAATAAAAATTTTGAAAATGGGTAATATAATAAAAGTAAAGGAAATAAAGGCGTTTCAAGGCTTTTTGGGTTTTAAGTCGCAACATTTTTATAAAAAAATATAAAAAAATTAAAAAAAAGTGTTGACAAGGTAGTGGAACTATGGTATAGTATCACTTGTCGCTAGGAAATATATGGCCTGGTAGCTCAGCTGGTTAGAGCGCTGGCCTGTCACGCCAGAGGTCGAGGG